>Ga0228711_1006758_pt1 | contig 16888 bp, 8 predicted proteins | sample MedpolnodulmetaG_2_FD_177996 | JGI IMG/M metagenome (GOLD analysis project Ga0228711, IMG submission 177996) | Root nodule microbial communities from Medicago polymorpha collected in Santa Monica, California, United States - brown nodules | ecosystem: Host-associated > Plants > Roots > Nodule...
CCCAAGCTTTGTACCCTATCCTGATACAAACTGTCAACCACAATGGCCTGTCCAACAAAGTACAATATTAGAACGCTTAGATGCGGAGTTACATAACGATGATCTCTTTTACAATTTATGGACCAATTCAACCCAATAAATGAAAAATCTTACTCAATACGAAGGTATTGTGCAACCAAGGGTAACTGTTGAATCCGACAAGCAGAGACACATGAGCATGTGGAAGCGGAAGAGCAACCGCAACCGATACGTGGACGACCAGCACGCAATATTATAGACAAAATTTGTGGTACGGGTACTTGTAATTTTAATAAATTTAATTTTATTTATTTTCACAATATTGTTTATTTTAAAATAAATAACTTAAAAATTAAAATAATGTTTAATAAATAATTATTTCCTTTAATATTGAAAAAAAAATAAAAAGAAAAGGGAGTGTCACATCCCATATGGGGGTGCAGGAAAAAATAATAAAATAACATGTCACGCCATTTAAAATGGCGTGACATACCACTAAAACACAAAAAAAGATCGGCCTAAACTAGGGCATTTGGGGAAATAATTTTTCAACATGGGCAAAGCCATCATCTTTTTTGACAGGTGCATTAAAAAAAAAACTCACACTACCATACTTGTAGTCTTCTAGACATAGACCCCACCCCACAATCAAATGAAGAACAGAACAAAGCTGTAGCCAGGCATATTTACATTTCAGTTTCACGTCTCAAAAATCCAAATAAAAAAATAGTGAACCAGAATAAACTTTTACGAAATATTCACGAAAAGAATGTGAAACAGTAATAACAATAACGCTTCAAGTAAAAATAAATAAAATAAGAAATAGAAAAGAAAGAGAAGGAAAAAGTGGGACGGCAGAATCGGGAGGTATGAACTTCGATCTTCCCGAGGATGTCGTGCAAGTACTACCGTCAGATCCATTTGAACAACTCGATGTAGCGCGCAAGATTACATCCATTGCTTTATCGACACGTGTCAACGCCCTTGAATTGGAATCATCGGAACTTCGCGCCAAGATCGCCGAGAAAGATGAACTCATCGCCGAACTTCAGTCTCAGCTTGAGTCTCTCGACGTTTCCCTCTCTCAAACCGCCGACAATCTCGTCCGTGCAGAACAAGACAAGGTTCAATTTCCCATACTCTTTCTGTTTCGTATTTGTTTTCGGTGGTTGAGTTGAGCTTGATACTCCCTTTTAGGAGAATTTGCTTAAGGACAATGCTTCGCTTTCAAACACTGTCAGAAAGCTTAATCGAGATGTCTCCAAGGTCCGTTTTACTATCATTTATTTATTTGCTCAATTAATATTTTGATTATAATAATAACCCATTTTTGTTTTCTTCAATAAAATAGTATAGTGTACTAACTTTCTTTCGTAATTTCATTTACTATAAAATAAAATTGAACTTATATGAATACATACATGCATGCAGTTAGAGGTTTTCAGAAAGACGCTTATGCAATCACTTCGGGAGGATGAGGATAATTCTGTAAGTTACTATTAATACTATTGTATTCTTTATTTAATGCTGTTTGGCGCTTGCTGTCTGTGGTTAAGAACTTCTTTGTTTCTTACCATTTTTGTTTTGGCGTTTAATGAACAGACTTTGGCATTTTGCCTGTGAGTTCAATGCGGGAAAATAGCTTAATTAAGTGCTTATGTATAGACTTTTTATATAACAAAAGATAAAATAATATCAAACTATTTTCATATAAGTTATAAGTTGTTTTCATAAGCTACCTTAGAGATCTTATGGAAATAAGATGAAAACAGCTTATGGGCATGCCTTAAGTTGTTTATATAAGCTTTCTAAAATAATCTGACAAGTGCTTATGCTAGCAGATAAACAAAAACAAGTCAATCCAAACAGACCTTCAATCAATTTCATAGCTTACTGGATGCTGCTGCTTATGGTGTTTGACTTGATTTTAATAGGCTAATGCTATTTGTTTCAAGGGTATTTCCTTATTTAACTTTTGGCAATTACTGGTACTTGACATAGGGTGGAGCTCCAGACATTGTTGCCAGAATACAGAGTCAATCGAGTTTGACTTCAACGTCTCAGTATGGAGGTACTTTCAACATGTTCTGTGTCGTCCTCCCTTACAAGTCACAACATTACGGGGGGGGTGTATTCAATTAGGATTTTAAAAGACAATTTTTGTATAAAAAAATCTTGTGGATTTTAAAAGACTTTGAAAGATTTTAATGACTTTTAAGATTTTAAAAGATTGTTAAGATTTGTAATTGGGATTTTAAAGGATTTACATCTTAAGATTTTATAAGATTCTATAGGATTTAGAATGACTTTGTGAGATTTATAATATTTCAAAAGACTCTTTAAATTTTAAACAATCATTAAAAAAAAACCATTTAAAACACACTCTCTAGCACAATATTCTCAACACACTCCTCTTATTTGTTAAAATGCAAATTATTTCAAAAAATAAATAAATCAATTCTACTATAAAAATCAATTCTACCATTGAAAAATCATCAGGTGTTAATTACTCAGCAGCTTAATGAAAAATCAATCCTTTATATGCTTGGTCTTTTTATTTTTTTGAGATGATGCTCGGTAGCATATAGAGTGTTGCAAATGAGTGTCTGCTATAACTCAAACATATATGGTGTTTATTAGCTTTTTTTTAAAAGAAATTTAATTGTAGATTGCAAGGATTTCACAGCGTGACATAAATTGTGATGACACTGTTCTTCATTCATAAATAATTGGCATGCATGAGACAATGTTATCAAAGTGTCGGAAGTTATAGCTTGAGAGTTTGTCTATCACATTTTGTTTTTTGCAGCAAGAGAAATATGTGTGGTATAGCAAATGTGAAAATGGAAGAGATGAAGATACATAAGAAACATACAGAGATACAGAGACATGCGAGAAAGGGGAAGGAGATAAGGGAGATGTAAAAATATAAAAGAAATAAAAAATGAGAATCCATAGAAATCTCATGATGTTGGTAAAGACTTTTTAAAGCTAAAAAATCACTAAAAAGTCCATCAAAGTCTTGTGAAATCCTATTTTTTTAGCAATCCGTCGAAATCATGATTTTTTTGAATACCATAAGACTTTTTTAAAGTTCTAAAAAGTTTTGATTGAATACCACAAGATTTCTAGACTTTGTTTTAAAAGTCTAGAAAATCCTAATCGAATACCACTAGACTTTTTTAATTTAAACAAAAGTCTTGATTGAATACCACATGACTTTTTCATCATAGAAAAGTCTTTTAAAATCCTTCAAAATCCCAATTGAATACACCCCCCTACATTTCAAAGATTCATAGCCACACATAACTATGCTCGATAGTTTTGTTAGTTCTGTTAGGATATAGAACATTTATCCCTTCTCAATCTTTCAATAAAATTTTTTGTTCTTTCCAATTCAATTCTTGGGTTCCTATCAGGTTCACTGTCATGTGAATCATACCCATTCATGTTTTCAGAACTTCATTGCATTTATCATTGTATCAATTGTTGATTATTTGATGATTAATGTTTTATTACTATGTTGTCAACTACTTGCTTATGGATATTTTATCGTTTATATCAACTTCCATTTTTTCTATATCTGTTTTTCTTTCTGCTTCTGTTTACTATTTGAAATTTGAATAACATCTGATGTGTTTGTTACCTACTTTCCATTTTGTTTGCAGCATCCGATCAATTGTATGCCTCAACTTGCCTAGCTTTTCTGGTGGATTGAACCCATGGGGTACACCAAACAGAAGGAAGCAGCGTGATGTAAATTTCGTACCTATTTCTCAAATAATTTATTTGTTTCAGTCCTTTGCCCTGTAATTTTTAAAGTCTGTTAGAAGTTGAAGTATTAACAATAATGCAACAACAAAACTGAGGATGCTATCTTGGTCAAATACAGAGAGATTTCACACCTCCATATGTAGATGATGGTCTTATTGAAGTTGTCGGTTTTAGAGATGCCTGGCATGGACTTGTTTTACTTGCTCCAAATGGTCATGGAACTCGCCTTGCTCAGGTATATGGATACGATGAAATAATGTATATACATATTTGCTTCTTTTTTATTTAAAGTTCTCAGAGACAACATTCTTAGTCATGTTTTTCTTTTGGAAATACTTTCCAATAATTTACTTGCCATCCGTACCAATTAATATTATTATTTTATTGATTTTAAAAGTCTAAAATGTCTTGAAATGTTTTTGTCATTAGGCAAAAAGAATCCGCTTCGAGTTTCACAAAGGTGCAGCAGATCATACATTCATGAGGATTGATGGGGAACCTTGGAAGCAACCTCTCCCAGTTGATGATGATACTGTTTTGGTAGAGATTTCGCACCATGGCCAGGTTAACATGCTTGCCACTTATGAATCCAAGTCTAAAAGTGTGTATGATCCATCATCACCTCATCATAATGGTGCTGAAGAAGACGATGATGGTAATGATGAAGACAGTTTAGCAGATGAATTTCGAAAGTTTGGTGCAGCAGAAACATTCAAAATCCCAGATGAGGTAGATATTACTCATCTTAGTTAGGTTTTCCCCTATTAGACCATTCTTTAATATTATGCAATTGACATTGCCTATACAGTTGTTTAGACCTTATATGTATTTATTTATGGTAGCCTCCATCAACTGTATCATCTATTTGCTCAATTCTAGCAGTGTTATGTCTGCAAACATGGTAATTGTAATTTAGAATTGAGATGTAATATTTGATTTGTTCTCAACCTTCCTGTAGTTGAAATATATACTCGAAGTAACTTCTGTCCTTTGCATTCTGCTTAATTGTGGTGGGTTCTAGCTTCAGTGTTTTCCGAGTGACAAAAATGAGAGTACGTTTTAATGAAGTATATGAAAATCTTCCATAAATTTTTCAAATTCAGTGTTTGTTCGTCCATTGAACTCACAAGCCTTAAAATAATGTTCTTAGATACATGCTGCGTTCTACTTGTAATAATTGTAAACCTATTGCAATAACTCACTTGGGGAGAGTTTGACGATTGAATATGATCTTAATATGCACATTGTGGCGTGGCTGAATGAAGACCTGATACATAAGGCCGTGTAATAAAGGAATAGATGACGATACAACTTTATAATAGGAGAAAAATGAAAGTGTTGGTATAAACCAATAACTGATGATAGTAAATTCTAACCAGGAAATTGATGTCAAAGTGAACGCACTCACCGAAATATAAAGTTATTTACTCAGAATGTATGCCTTTAGGCTTGCTTGTTTTTAGAACTGCAAAAATAAATTTGTGACTGCAAGGTAAAACTAGAAAATACATGCAAATTGTGTGAGAAGGGTAAACAAATTGTGGTTTTAGAAGAACAAATACCACAATGTAAACCAAGTACAGAATGAGAAATCATGCTGATTCATGCTTATCCAACTCGTGGATTAAGAAAAGGCGTGTCAAGGATAGGAAATCTTCACTTGGAGATTGTTTCAGAAGAACATAGCTACAGAACAGACAATAGTTTACCCACTCAATTTGTAATGGCCCCATTATTAGCCTTCTGTGGCTCCACCCTTTCTTCTCTTTTCTTCTTCTCCCTGGGGTAAAAATAACATGTATATGAATCTAAATCTTGCTGAGAAGAACCATCAAGCTGTAATTGTAAATCTGTCTCATCTATTGGACTTTAACTTGTGAATGGCACACTCAGGTTTATAGAGTAGATGGAAATTAGACTTAAACTTGTGAATGGCATATTTATAGAGTAGATGGAATATCAGGTTGTGTCATAGCTCATAAGTAAAATAGTCTGATTCTCACAAATTCAACGGTAATTTTATAAGCTTGAAACAAGTTCAGTTTGTTATAAACAAGTTTTGCAATATCATGTTTTCTAAAAATCAATTATGATGATCTCTAATGTAAAATCAAACACACACTTAGCAAAGTTATAACTGTAGTAACTACAGTTTAGTTAGATCAAATTTAAAATGAAAAGCCATGATGTCAGAGAGGAGAACAACTGAAGGGCATTGAAATGTTTAATGTCTACCTGTCAATAAATTCCCTTTGCAGCTCTTTTGCTTGAACCAGCTTGGAAAGCAGCATACGGTACACATCCAAGTCCCGATCAACGCTTCTTTTGTCGATGTTCAAAGCTGCACAAAGCTGTTATGTTGGCACCAAAGATTAACTATCATAAATCCTACAAACATTCATAAAGATGCATGTAATAGACACTTCTTTAGTAATGCTACTTAGAGCAATCGTAGGAGGAAAACATATCAGGATAAATCCATTTAATCACTTTAAACTACTTTATTGGAACTTCTAGAGGTTGTTAAAATAAGAACTAGACCTTATAGGTTCAACTTCAATAATTCTATAATAGAAAACTATAATAAAACATTTATTTGAATAATTCCAATTATAAATCATGCATGGTGCCTTGAATAATTTGGGCTACCTTATCTAAAATTGTTGGTTCTGTTGCATTTGCCAATTCAAGAAGGCGAAAAAGGCCTACTGCAAAGAAACGGCTATAACTGAATTCACCCTTTTCTCCTGCTCTTTTTGCAATATCCTTTAAAACCCCTTCAACTTCTCCTTCTTTGGATGAAAACTCAACCAGTGAGGTTGAGTTTTGTGCCTTAGCCCAATCTTCCAACTTCTTTGCATCTACTCTGTAGAGGGTAACATAAAACATCATTTGATGCTGCTTTCATTTATGCTGAAAGATTTTCCTTCAGATAAATTTTCTTGTTATGTAACTAAGTACTAAGCAAAAACATATACAAAGTGAATAGTTTTCTATTCTTTCCGGTTGGGAATAATATGATGCTAACTTAGATTTTGGCAAACAAACTCTGGATTGTGTGCGGTGTGACTGCATGCAGCAGTCAACCACATCAGGGCTGTTGCGGTCTTGATTAGATGGTCTAGAAGTGGCTGATTGCATGGAATCAAGGGTTGTGACTGCACACAACCCAAACCTCTGCTGGACATAGTCTTCAGTTGCTTACTTACAGCCGTTAATAATTATTATTACTATTATTATTTTTTCAATTATTGAATCAAAGATTTAGATCAAGAACAACAAAGAGAAAATAAAGAACAATATAGCAAAGGGAAATTAGTCAATCATGAAACCTGTATTGTTCTGGATCTTCCTTCAATGCATTAATATAAGCTTTGAAGATGGTATCTCGCTCCTCTTCACTAGAATACCCTTCCATGAGTTTATCATAGACAGTGACAAAACCAAGAGCAAATACAGAATCATATTGGTATGATGTCTTGTATCTCATTAAATGATGTTGAACAATGAGCTCCTGCAGCACATTGTTATAGATACTAGGGATTGGTCGTTTGTATGCCTTTAGGAAATTTAGCTTTGTCTCAGAAACGCTGGGAACATCTGCAGTAGATGATAACCCATGACCAACTAACGATAATAAGATTCATCGTCTTCTTTTATTTATTTAGTCTTCCTTTTTTTGCAGTAGGTTTAAAAACATAAACAAACTTAATATAAAAAATTTCCCACCATCTCATACACTCATGCTTATGTTTGCAAACACTATGGTGGACTATTTTGGTAGGTGGTCTACCGTGGACTGGTACTTGAAAATCGTTGGAAATTTTAATGATGGTAGACACCGTCTTTCGAAAATAGAAGGTCTCAATCCACCTTGTCACTTAGACGATGACTTGATCAATCTCAGTTCAACAAAAATAAGGGAAAAAGAATATGCATGCTTCAAAACTCAACTCATATCCGTTTTTACATGTTTTTGTCAAACTGACACAGATCAAGTCATTGTCTCAATTGTAAGGACAAGAAGGACCGAGAGTTTCTACTTCAGAGGGACGTCGTCGATTGCTATTAGAGTTTTGAGAAGTTTATAAAGACCGGTCCATCGTGAACCACCTATCAATGTGATCCACAATAGAACTCACCACGAAAATAACCAAAACATATGCCAAAAAGGATCCCCAAAAGATTACGGTACATAAGATCTAATAAGCTTAATGCCTAATCATGCATTTAACTAACTAACTATTATATCTAGTGTAACTTAACTAACTACTGTAACTAATTATTGTAACTAACAATTATATCTAATTAACATGAAAAAATTACCTCCTTTTTCTAAAACTTGATTTGGAACCAAATTAACAAAAGAACAAACCTGTGACAGAAGACATGCATCGAATAACCATTTTAGAAGCAGAATTGCCAACTCTGACACCAACACAATGGTACGAGAAATCTGTCCGAATTCCAAACATATCAGAAGTTGAAGCAAGGAAACGAGTAGAAGACAAAGTGGATTTTCTCTGTGAGCATTGAGTAGTTGCTGAGAATGACAAAGAAGTTAGTGCAGCCATAACTAGAAACTGAAAGTACAACAAAAGGGAAAAAAGTAGATGCAATATTAGACTCAGAAAATATCCTTCATGGAAAGGAAGGACAAAATTCAGAGAAGGAACTGCATTGCTTTCAAAACATTTGTGTTGGAAACAAAGTATAAGGAAGAAAAAAAAGGACAAAAAAGCTTATCCACACTGTGAAGTCGAAAAGAGGAAACCCAAACCTTTTTGTTGTCGATATTATAAGGAGTCGCTGACATAATGACACGTAGAGATTTGACATTCAAAATTATTTACTAGTTTTTCTTTTTTTCTTTTACTCAAGGATGATTTTTTATTTTTTTATGAGAAAAAGTGTTAAATAAAAAAATTAAACAAGGCAAACTAGCCATTTTAGAGCATTTTCTAATCAAAGTTTAAAAGTTGAAGGAAAACATTTTTATAAGAAAAATAGTTAAATAAAGAATTTGAACAAGGCAAACCGACGATCTTACATCATCTTATAATCAAAGTTTTAAAATGGAAGGAAAACATTAAACAAAATACAATTAAAATATAAAGAAGAGTATATGTGACTTGCTAACAAGTCAACACATAGATTAGTCTTGCCATGCACATGACAAATATATGTTCTTCATCCATTGAGGTGGAGAAAAGAGATCACATCTTCGAGAAGAGGTTGGACAAGTGCATTAAGAGATGAGTCAGATGCAACCATATTAACAACAATTAGAGATTCTATTTTAAAAATGATATTTTTGATATTCAAGTGACTCATATCTATTCCAATGTGACATGCATAGAGTTTTACTCTTGTAGTAGAGCAGTATCCAAGTTTATTGTAGAGGCCAAGACTGAACTTACCATGAGAATTTCTAATCATGTGATGGAGGTGTCCAAGAAACCTCAATGCTACGTCTCATGGAATTAGATTAAGAATCCGCATTAAGGTTAGAAGAGGATATAATGAAATTAGCTTTGTTTATAACCAGACAGAGTAGTTGAATACTGATCACATACTTCCTATTAAACACCAGAGTATTTCTATCTTTTTTCTCCAACGAAATTTTGTCAGTTGTCAAGTGGCGTACCAATATTAAAAATTGTGATGTTCCAATCAAGCCATTAATACAATCCAAGACTACATACTCACTCAAAACATCTTGGAATATAAGATCATTTCATAATATTTCTCATCTTCGAAGTCACTTAGAACATGCATAATAGTTTTAGGATAGTCACTACATCTAGGACATAAACTATTTTTGGTCAGGGCCGTCTTCAGGTTAAATTATATCTAGAACATGCATAATAGTTTCAGGATGCTCATTCACTATGTCAACAACAGTTGACTGCCCTCGACATTTTTTAGCAAAAGTTAAATGCCGCTAACACTTTTAAGATTGGTACAATCACATTTTGAGTCAGTTCAACCGATCTTAAAAGTGGTGGCGCCAGTTAATTGCCGCTGAAAAATGTTGAGCGGCAGTTAACTGCTATTGATGTAGTGAATGAACAATTTCATAAGTGATAAGAGTAATTTTTGTTTTAAACTTATAAACTGGGCCTTAATAAAAAAAACACTAAAAACAAAATTTTAAACAAAAGGGTTAAATTTTTTTTTTCTTGTCCTTATAAATATATCAACTTTTTGTTTTAGTCCCTTTAAAAAATTTCTTGGATTTTTAGTCCCCCAGAATTTTTTCATCTTCACTTTTGATCTCTCTCTTTTAACGAAACTCATATGAAAATTCATATTTTTGAATAAGTTTATGTAGAAAAGTTTATAATATTATAGGAACTTCTCTAAAAAAAATTATTTTTTTTAACAAAACATGAATTAATATAAATTTTATATTTTTGGCTGTTAAAAAATCATATTTAATTAATGTTTTGGTGAAAAATTCTAATTTTTTTGGGACAGATTTTTACAATGTTCTATACAATTTCATTAAAAAAAAAATACATAAACTACACATGAATTGACTTAAAAAGTAATGTTTTGGTGAAAATTTCAAAAAAAAAATTGGTAGAGATTTTACAATATTCTATACAATTTCATTAAAAAATACAAATGCTACACATGAATTGACTTAAAAATAGGGAACAAAAAAAGTGATTAAAAATTTTATAGAGACTAAAAGTCGAAGGAAAATTTAGAGGGACTAAAACAAAAAGTTTGTATATTTATAGGGGCAAAAAACATATTTACTCCTAGAAAAAAATGACTAAAAAAAAACACACCACCCAAGGTTTGAAACAAGTACTAGGCGCCTAAAAGCACTCAACATGCCACTCAAAACTGCAACTTGTTTGAAATTATTTAGCTTTGACAGTTTATAATGAATATTTTTCGGTCTTATAAAAAAAAATATTATAGGTCCCAAAAAAATTTGAGCCTAGTGGTCTAGCCCAACCTTGACGGGTTTTGGGCTGGCCTTGTTTGATATTATTTAGCTTTGGGCTGCAACTTGTTTGATATTATTTAGCTTTGACCTTTATGATATATTTCATCATTAATTAAAAATTTATCTTGAGCTATTTTTTATAGAAAAAAAAAATGAACTTTGTACTTGTTCTGACCTGGCCAAGACCAGATGTGTTGGACAATGTCATGTTATTTGTTCGGACATAGGATGTTCACTATGTATTATACAATAAGCGGACTCGAGAGAAATTTCCATATGTAGTAAGGTTCTAGTTAAGGAAAGTCTTATTTTCCATTAGACGAAGGCTTAAATACTATAATCTTCTCGAAAGCATCCTAAAGTATAAGTTGATTGAGAACTTCCCAGTTCCATGACCATCCACAGTGTATTACGAGATAGAAAAATCCATTTGACTAAGTGGTAAGGAATAGGGTCAATATGTTATGAAGGGGGTACGATCAGTTTGGTGCAAGAGTTTAAACGTGATTCAGGAAGGTGTTGGTATGGGTGTGGGGTGTTGGTTGGTGATAATATTTACGGATGTAGATGATGGATCATCTACACTGTTTTGGGGGATCCTTGGATGGAGGGAGCAACGCTAAATGTGAGGTTCAGAAGGTTGTATAAATTATCTGAGAATAAATTGGCGACAATTAGGGAGATGAAAACCGTAGGTGGGGGAAGGGTTGGAGAGGCGTGGAATTGGGGAAGGATATTATTTGCCTAGAAGGAGGATCATGTGAGGGTGAGGGAGTGTTGTGTGCTATTAAATTCTTACCAGTTCTTGGTTACGGCGACTCATGACATTCAGGTTGACAATTCCAACAGTTTTTGGCTTAAACAATTGCTCTCATGGTTAATCTTTTTACTTGTTGGCTACTTCTCAATCGTATTCCAACCAAAGATAATTTGTTCAAAAGGGGGGAGCTTCATAGTAACGATCAACAATGTATCAGAGGTTGTGGTATGTTTGAAGATGTCGATCACTTATGCGTCATGTGTGAGTCTTTTGGCAGAATTTGGTACTTGATTACTAAATGACTTGGCTTTGTTACTATAACCTCGGGAAATATAGTGGATCATCGTATACTTTTTGAGTGTATACGTGGCTTTTCAAGCACGTTCGTTTCGTCATTTGGCTCTCTCGTGTGTAGGTCATTTGAAAAGAAAGGTACATGCATATTTTTCGAGATAGAGAGGAAAATTTGAAATTGTCATGTGACAAAATTAAGCTTCAGTATTACAGGTGGTTGAAAGCGAGATATGCAAGTTTCATTTTCGACTACCATTATTGGTGGTGGTTTAGTCCTCTTCGACGTTTAAGTGTAATTAATTAGCTTGCTCTTTTTTTTTTCTTTCTGTTTACTCAAATTAGCACTTTGATCTTGTAGACTGTTATCAAGTTTGTTTTGTCTCGTCTTGTGCTAAAAAGACTTTTTTGGTTTGGTCAATATATTCAAATTTTAGCTTCTTAACAAAATGGAATCTGGTTTTAAACTCGTTTACAAGTATAAAATTATACTCAAAGTAAAAAACATTAACTAATTACAAGTTTGCAGAAGGCCGATAAACATGAAAATTCAAATTCAGAAGAAGTTTAATATTTATAATTGTAAATACATTTGATTATAGTAGAGCGGATACTATATTGTACTAAATTATTTTCTTAAATACTGACATAAATTAAAAATATGAATAGTAAGAATGATGTTTAATTAACCGAGTGAATTTCTCAACGTCTAAGATTCCATTTCTCCATATATCAATCATGGTCGATTAGTCAATACAAAATGTTGTTTTCATTTCAAATGCATGCGGTTTTTAAATCGGATATCAAGTTTTAAAAAACAAATGAAATTTGATTTATAAAGAAGAATCGAGTCAAGTGGAATGGCTACTTTTCTACACCATTAAATCTAATTTTCGATAGTACTTTGAATATGAATGCTTAAAACAGAAAATAATATATAGAAAGATAGAAGAATATTGTGAAAAATTACATAGAAATAATCAAAAACGGATTTTAACAAGGAGAAAACTAACAATTAATATACTAACATTTGTCTTAAAAAACATATATAAATAACAAGTATTTTACACAAATAAAGGAACAAAAGATAAAAAAAAATTATCTTAAAATTTGTTTTGAATATGACAGCTTTTAAAATTTTAAAAATAAATATCCAAGATAAAAAAATTTATACTTGATTTTTTCAACGGGTGCTCTTTGAGCATTTGTTAACATTTTCTAGAGAAATGTTGCAAGTTAAATAACACTGTCATGGTTTGGAATGGTCAGTGTATCAGAGTGTAGCTGGCATGGTTTGGAGTGGATAAGAGCAAACTTTCTACATTGCAGTGAATGTGATCTTCTTCACTCTTCAGATAGGGAGGAGGCATAAAATATCAACACTCACCAGCGTGTTGGACCACGTGCTTCAAAGACTGCATCAAATTATGAAACAACGCTAAGGACAAGTGATTATTATTTATTAACACTTAAGTATCTAATTTCTCTAAAAAAAAGAAAAAAACTTAAGTATCTCATGTTCTTATTTACTCGTCAACAAAATTTGAATAAAAGTTATCTATTTGATTTTCCTTAATAAAAAATTATCCATCAAATTAAAATCCTTCATTTGTCTCTTAATATTTATGTTATTAACCTAAATAAATGAATAAATGATTTTGAATAGTAATAATTCAGATGAATAACCTCTACACATATTTTATTGATGAGCAATGTAGTTGTCATATTCCCATATTTTATCAAACTCACGAAAATAAACTTTCTATTTTAAAATCAAAATTTGGATCTTCTATTATTACATTTGTTGTTATTTTTTTTAGTCATAACTTTGATTTTTGTCTTAAAAGATAGTGATTTTTTTATTTATTTTTGCCTCAAAAAGGTGAATACTAGACCTAAATGTGGTATTTATCATAAGATTCATGACTGAGGTTGTAGCTAGTTCAATATTTGAAACATTTTTTCCCGTTTCACTTTCTATTCAATTTTGAAACAAAATCTTAGGAAAATATTATTGAAGTGTAGTAAAATAAAGTAGAATATTTCCAAATAATTAACATTAAATTATTGTAATATAGTTTAGAATAAAATGTAAAAAATAGAACATCTAGTGTGCTATACATCATTTTTACATCTATTGTGCATATTTTATTCTTAGGAGGTATTCTATTTTTATTTTTTATTTCCCTCCTGTTACATATCATTGAAAGTGCAAAGTTGAATCATTTATCTTTTTGAAAATGTGCAAATTTCAATTATGCAAGTGTGCATAATACTTACTGTTAATCACAATTACAATTATGATATTTGTATATTTTATATTCTTTAACAACTGATTGTCTCTTTATTTATATCTTCATATCACATCATCAACTTATCACATTTTCTCAAAAAATAAATCATCAATTTATCACATCTATCACACTATTCTCTTTTATTTCTTTTTCTTTCAAGATGTATACATCCAATGAGATGTCTACCAAACATTTTTCTTAATAGTATACACATTATTTTATGACAAGTGTCTAAACTATGTGATCTGAAGGGTTATTTTATTAAAAAAAATTATAAGATTTAAACAAAGTAATTGAATTTAAATAATTAATAAGCTTTAGGTAAAGATTAATTATTTGGAAGAACTCAAATTTAAATGTTTGCAGAAACATTTTTTAGTCTGAGTTTAATTTTTTTTTTAAGAAGGCAAACATGTCCATCAAAATTGATATCGGTATAATAATTAAACTTGAGATCTTAGAGGAACACACTTCTAAAGTCTTAAGTCAACATCACTAAACCAATCCGAATAGTTTAGTCTGAATTTACTTATCTTTCATTCCTATTCCAGATTTCCAAACTCTATAAGGTTAACCTTTTTTTTCCAAAGGTTTAACCCTTTTTATTCACCAAAGAACAAACTGTAAGATTTAAACAAAGTGTAATTTAATTCAAGTTATTAATGAACTTCGGTTAAAGACTAATTATTCAAGAGAACTCAAGTTTAAATTTTAGTATTAACAATGTTTAGTCTGAATTTACTTATTTTTCGGTCGTACTTCAAATGTATAGGCCCCATCCCTCATGAAATATACGAAGGTTAAGATAAAAAATAAAATAAAAAAAAAACTTATCCAAAGGTTAAGATAAAAAAAAAAGCTTAAAAAATTAGCTGTATCATTTCTATTTCTGTATATAATACAAGGCAATGCCTCATTTTATGCTTGAGTAGTTGAGATCTCTCTCTCTTTTATATTCTTTTAGAACAAGTTGTTTTCTTTAATCTTTCTTGTCCCAAATCTAATCTATATATCTAGCACTCTTTCCAAAAAGTTTAAGAGTGAACTAACATAATTGTTTGAAATTGGAAAAGATTTAAAGGGATTTATATGAGCTAATAAGATATTCTCCAAGTTGTTCCAAACATGGAGGAGGCAATCAAAGATGGATCACAAAGAAAAAACTTTATTAGTTCTCACAAAGGCTCCTCAAGAGTACAACACTTTCCCTCTAAATCAAAGAACCATGTGTTTCATCAAGGTGGTGCCAATGTTGATGCTGTTGATAGATTTAAAAAAGCAGAAGAATCTCTTAGAACTGTGATGTACTTGAGTTGCTGGGGTCCTAACTAAAGGTTAATTAAATTATCATATATATAGCTAATGTTTTGTGTATTGTACTATTACACTTTGCCATGTTTTAGTAGTGATTTTTGAAAATATATGTAGTAGCTGAATGTTCATAGAGTTTTGTAAATATCAAGTAAATGTTCCTATTATGTGAGTGTTGGAGTGCTTATATATATCGTTATAATATTTGATAGTTGTTTATGAAAATTTACAGACTGGGATTGAATTAAGTTATGCTTGGATTGGATTTATGATGCTGATTTGTGACATGGAGAATATATAGTTGTGTAATTATAACGTAAAAGAGATAGTGAGATTGAGGTTAGTTGCTTGATATTTAATATTTAAGTTGAGAATTCCAAATCCATCTTTATCCAAAACAGCACTTAATGATTCATGAGGTGATTTGAAAGTAATGTCGACAGACAATAATTGGAAAACACTCAAACCAGTATAGTACTAGCAGTAATAGTATATAATAATTGTTTTCATTTGATAAAGAGTTGATTCATATTTAATAAGAACAATGCTATACAAAACAAAGATTCCTTCCCGAAAAATTCACAAAGCAAACGTGTCTTATGTATAAGGAAAAGAGAAACAGGCTGGGTCATGGTTTAACCAACCAATAAAAAACGTTCGTGAAGAATTCTATATATATTTTGTCGCTATATCCATCATTTCCCATTTAACTATAATGCAAGTTCAACTTTAAGTGTCAATGTAAAATTCTTGTTGATTGATAGTTTGAAAATATCTATGGCATCGCCTCTGTTTGCTTTTGTGAGTCATTGATATTCAATTCATCTAAACTTTTTTAATTAAAAAAAATACATGATAATTCCCTTTCTTTTTTTCCCTTTAGAAGATTGATATTGGAATGAGGACCAACCCCAAACCATATAACATCTACATCAAATATGTTCAACCCTTAAGTCTAACCAATTGTATGAGATTTTTAATCGTTTGGTCTATGATTCGATAAAAACACGTATATGTTTAAAGGTAACAATAACACTTCTTTAAATGAATCTTAATTAACTCGAGTGATTAGTATTAAAAATATAGACCAATCATTATTTTCAAAATACAAACAAAATGTGCTGTGAAAAAAGAAGTATGGTGGTATTTGATGGTTTTCTGAAGACTGAAGTATATTTTGAAAATGTGGGTATGGTATTGAGAATGTTAGATGCATATGTAAGTAGCAATTGTCGTGTTATAACTTTCATTTTCATTATCAGTATATAGTAGACAATGAATGATATTATGATAGTTTAACGGTTCTGCCAAGTGCCAAGTATTCGATCTTGTCATTTTTTAACATGTCTCTGTCAAGCACCTTAGTTTCTTCCAAGTCTGAGCCACCTCTTCAAAATTGGAGACTTTATCAATGATTTATGAACACTTTCTGATTTTCAGTTTTGTAAATAAGGAATAGAGTTTTTTTTTTTTTTT
>Ga0228711_1006759_pt1 | contig 16885 bp, 5 predicted proteins | sample MedpolnodulmetaG_2_FD_177996 | JGI IMG/M metagenome (GOLD analysis project Ga0228711, IMG submission 177996) | Root nodule microbial communities from Medicago polymorpha collected in Santa Monica, California, United States - brown nodules | ecosystem: Host-associated > Plants > Roots > Nodule...
CCAAAGCCCATCTAGACACATGACCACCTAACCCGGAGTACAAAGTGACATCTTTGAATCTATGTTCCAATACGGTAACGCTCTGACCAAAGGTTGTTTGTATCACAGTGAACTGAAGCACCAAGATGTCATGTATTTTCTCCCAACAAGTACCCAAATCACCCACACTATTGCCCAAATATTTCTTTACTAAAGCATGAGCTGATTCTACCCTGTTGGTGGTTCTGCAACCAAGATGCATCACATGGTATGTCCATGCCCTCACTATTTTCTCCTTCACTTCTTTCAAGGTGGTCATGGCATAATTTAAGAATAGTGGGAAATCACTACATTCATCTTGGAACTCCACTAATGCATTTGCATATAACTCTTGAGTGGATTGCTCAACCATAGCTTTCCATGCCCTCATTATCTTCTTGACAACATCGCGAGGTTTCACCTCTTTCCCATCCTTTTTACCCAAAGGATATTTACAATCTAAGATGTACATTTGTTTAACATTTGCTTGCACATAAAAGTAACAATTCATTGAATAACTTTCGAGGAAAACATTTCCAACCGCTTCCGTCAAAGACATATCCCTGTCAGTCACAATCACCTTAGGCATATTCTTCTTTGACGTAAGAAGTTTACGCAACATTTTTAAAACCCAAACAAAGTTTTCCTCTTTCTCATGTGTCACAAATCCAAACCCAACCGAATATGTCAAATCGGTCGAAGTGACCCCAACTACCTCAAACATTGGCATCTTCTACATGTTGATTTTGTAGGTGGAGTCCATAACCAAAACCGTTGGAAAATTGTTAAACAACTTAACGGATGTTGGATGAGCCCAAAAGATATCTTCAATTGTAGTACTTTCGCTTTGTGTTCTTGAGAAATAAGTATACTTGTGCTCCTCCAACTTTGAGATTAGATATTGCAACGGCATCTTGTCACCTATATTTGTCTTCCATATTTGTTGACGTTCATTGTACACTTTCTTGATATTTGTCATGCAATGTGGTCTTTTGTTCTACAAATTTATTAAAATATTTCTTGGAAGCATCTTGCTCTTGGTTAAGTCACGTATAGTCTTCTTGTCGTCCTCTTTTAATCTACCAGCAAGAATGTGTCCTTCTAAAACCCGCTCCATCGCATGGTTCTGAACTCCATTAAGAATGTTCAATCCCATTCATTTGTTTTCCTACTAAGATATCCATTAACCATGAACAAGCACCCACATTTTCTTGAGTCTGTTGTCGCATGCTTCGGTTTTTTTTCCGGCACTTTGTGAGCTCCACTCCTTTCACACAATAGGCACAACACTGGATTGATCAAACTTGATCTTTGTGTAACAATTGTAAATCCCGCCTTATTTGCTTGACGACGTGTCCACTCAAGCAATTCTTCTCTATCTTTCCACTTAACGTTGTCTGAAAAAAAAACCTAGCCGTGTCAACTTCTTGGGCATGAAGTGGGAGGACACCGGAGTCAACATTTTTAGAAGCTTCAACATGGACGGAAGCTCCATCAATGAATTAACAACTAACTAATGCATAAACATCAATGCCATAATGAATTAAAACAAAAAAAAAACAGAAAAAAATTTTGAAAAATTGGCAGTAGCTGCCTTTTTTTCGTTGTGAAATTTTTTTCACAAGTAATTCTCGGCACTTAACTACCGAGGTTTCCGATGACAGAGTTCTACGTAACTGACGTAAAAGCTCATAACAAAAGCAAAAAAATCAACCGATTAAAATGCTCAATACCTGTTTTTTTACGTCAAAAGTGTGTTGATACCTCCTATGCTTGATGCTTCAATGATTTTGGAGCAAGATTTGATGAAAAAAAATATTGAATTTGGGGATTGGATGGAAGATGTATGTAAGTTGATGATGAAATAGTGTGTAGGGGGCAGGTGGCTGTTTCATCTGATGAAACATTTTTCTCGGCAGTTAACTGTGTTTCTCAACCTTATGATATGTGTGAACAACAATTTTCCAATTTTATTATTAATCTTATTTATTTTATTTAATTAACACCAAATTATATTTTTTGTTTGAGAAATGATATTTGTACAACTATTTTGTGACAACTTTTTAACAACTCTCTTTTCATACTCACATTATGTTTTTACTCTCTCTTTTTCTTTTTCTCTCTCCATTGTTTTTGACCAATAGAAAGAGAGGAAAAAGAAGTTGTCATGATAGTTGTCAAAAATGGTTGTTCAAATATCACTACTTCATATGAGAATATGACTTTTATGTGGTGAAACTAGGTGCAATACTTATTTATTCGTTATAATGTTTACGCATTTGATTTATTCGTTATTACATTTCATTTAATTTCATCGTAATGTATGATTTTTTTCATAAAGCTTTTGTGAAGTGAAACATGTTTGAGGTTGCAAAAATTGAAGGCCATGTTAGGCACTCCGCTTTTAAAAAGACAATTAAGGTTATGATAACGCCGACCGACTCTCTTGATGATTTGAAGGCACAACTTAACACTTATTTTGAGCACCTTGGTGAAAATCAATATACACATCACTTGTTTGGTCAAATGTCATGCATTGACCCAGGAGAAGATAGAGAAAAATACGCATGGAAAACAACAAGCTATATGCCTTGACATCAGATTTATGTTTCGGAATATGGTGGAAAATAATATATTATATACGTATGTTCGTTCCATATGCAATTGCGTTGAATGTTTTGTTTAATTTAATGATATGTAATGAGTTGTAATGTGTTGTTTTATTATGGACACTTAATTAGGGACACTATGTAACGTTTTGATGAATTTCAAACCTTTGTGTAATTTGAACCAAATGTCGGTTTGATTTAATTATGGACAATTGTAAAAGATATTGTATTTTTCTTGTTTATCATTGAGTTTAAATGTTGCATGAGTTATATTGCATTTGGAAATGTTCTGGTTTAATTACAGGTAAAAACTGGCCGAAAAATGGCTTGAAAATGTTTACAATTATGCAGAACCCACTGTTTGCATAATTGTTTTTTTCGGCAGTTAACTGCAGCCGGTTTAGGAAATCCTCGACAGTTAACTGTCGAGGGGCAATTTCATCTTTTACATGTGTTTCTCAGCCTTATGATATGTGTGAACAGCAATTTTCATAAAATTGAACTAGCATGTGTGATTTTATCACCATGGTAATTTTTTTATTTTCTAATCTAGGAAGGTAAAATTTTATTGAAATTAGATTATTGTAGAATAAAATTAATTTAATTTTTAAAATTTTATTAAAAAGGTAGTTTTGTCATTTAAGATTACATTTGCATATAATATATCATCATATGTTTATTTAGTCACTCATACGACTTTTATTAAAAAAAAAAATCTAGTCGACTCATTCATATTTTTTTAAAAAAATTATTTTTGTTAATTTATAAAATTTTATAATATTATGAGAGGTAAGGAAAATATGATATTAAAGTTGAATTGTTTCACCTAAAAATGAAACTTGAGTTTTTCCGAACAATTAATCATATGGTGAAGCTTATTAACCACTTGAGATCAATCATTTAATTAAAACTTATTTTCGTTGAACCACATTAGTCATATAGTAATAAATGAAGTATGATTGAGTAGCTCAATTGATTTGAGTTAAAGATAAAAGTGTTTTAGAGGGGAGGGGGGAAGAATGGAGTGAAGCCAAATCCGTGATTAATTTGATTACTTTGACAAAACTACCCTCCTCAATTTTATGTTAAAAATCCAAAATCATCCTTATTAAATTTTAGTCAACAATAAACATTTGGCGGTTAACACTCAAAAAATAAAAAACATTTGGCAATTAATTAAAATAAAATAAAAAACAAGCAAGGAAGGAGGGTACGAGGACACGGAATCAACCAACCATCTTCTGATACATTTATTTATCACTCATAATGATCATCATGGTGTTAAATAAGCGTTGGAGTGAGTGGGTAACATGTATGGCAGCAGATTCTAAGAATAGGTTCCCAGTCCCTTGTCTCTCTCTCCGACAACCAACCCTTACTCATTCCCGTTTGTTTCCTAACTTACACCGGTATGTATGTCTATGTCTATGCTTCTCTTTTCCCTATTCTCAACTCTTAGTCTTATCAATTCAACTGTCTACTCTAATCAGATCGCGCGCGTGCTCATCACTTTATTGAAATTCAACTAATCCCTATTGTTCCTCAATATACTATTTAGATCATAAGACTGTCGTGTAAGTGCTATATCATTGTTACATAGTGAAATTTGAACAAACTGCTATTTTCTGCAACCTGCTGTATATACCTCAGTTATAGGATAAAAGAAAAATAATTTAAATTTAAAAATTTATTCTTTTTAATTCAACCTCTGTCCGTGTGTGCTAATGATACCATTGATACATAGATAAAACAAAATTTATGATTACATAGGACGTAGAATCCAAGGTAAAGATTTCTCAACCATTGTTTAATGCTGATTTCTTTATCTTTAAATTGAACAACATATCTAATGTTTCATCGTCTTAGTCTTTCACCGTTTGATCTTCATCCATCTTCCCCCTAACACATAGTAAGCTCCTAAACTCGCTCCCAAACCCACCTAAGTAATGTCTTACTTGCAGCCGTACAGGAAAAGTATTTTAAAAACAATTGTCGTCCTTAACAGGTTCATCCCCAAAAACTATCCTTATTCTTAATTTCACCAATTGCCATTGTTTTGTGTTTATTACTTCTATCATCCTCATGCTTCAAACCGGAAAACGATTCTTAAAAACTTATTCTCTAGTATATCCAAGTTATATCTGTTACCTATGTTTAAATTTTATTTGTACAAATTGGAAAAACATACGGAATGAAAATTACATTTTTGACTAACTCAGATCGATGGACTTATCCCCAAGTAGGCTGTTATGCAGTAAAGGGAAACTACTTGCTGTATAATTTGTTTCTTAATCCTTATCCACCTCTGGATGTTTGCTTAGAGGTTGAATGAAATGATTGGTTTCCTGTTAGTTTTTCTTTAAATTGGGCTTGGAAAGTACTACTTTTCTGACATGATAGATGTTATATGTATACAGGGGCTCATAGAGAGAGACACCATGGTGTCTGCCGCTGGGGTTGCTACTGCACAGCCTCTTTTTTCTTTTGGATTGATTTCAGACGTCCAATACGCTGACATTCCTGATGGCCGCTCATTCCTTGGTGTACCGCGGTATTATAGGCATAGTATTCTTGTGTTGCAGAGAGCAGTGAAAGAATGGAATTCTCATCAGAAGCATAAGTTTGTGATTAATTTAGGAGATATTGTTGATGGGTTTTGTCCCAAAGACCAATCTATTAATGCTGTAAAGAAAGTTGTGGATGAATTTGAAATGTTCAGGGGACCTGTGTATCATATGATTGGCAATCACTGTCTTTATAATCTTCCTCGAAGCACATTACTTCCATTATTGAAGATCCCAACCCTTGATGGTTGTGCTTACTATGACTTCTCACCTGTGCCAGAATACAGATTTGTAGTTCTGGATAGCTATGACATCAGTGCCATTGGTTGGCCTCAGGATCATCCAAAAACATTGGAGGCCTTGAAATTGCTTAGGGAGAAGAATCCAAATGAAGATAAGAATAGTCCAAATAATTTAAAGGGGCTTGAAAGAAGGTTTCTTATGTTTAACGGAGGTGTTGGAAAGGAACAGATGGAATGGTTGGATGGTATTCTCCAGGATGCAACCAAATTGAAACAGAAGGTGGTTGTCACGTGCCATCTGCCTCTAGATCCTTGTGCAACATCCGAGGAGGCTCTATTGTGGAATTGTGATGAAGTGATGAATTTGATACACAGATACAGTTGTGTTAAAGCCGTTCTTGCTGGACACGATCATAAAGGTGGGTATTCCATTGATTCTCATGGGGTACACCATAGAGTTCTTGAAGCTGCTCTTGAATGTCCTCCTGGTACAGATGCATTTGGAAGCGTTTGTGTCTATGATGACAGGATATCACTTGTAGGAACTGATAGGATGGCGAATACTGACATGCATTTTGATCATCAATAATTTCAATTTGAATGACATGATGTTTAGAAGACGCACATTCTTTAATCAATAATTTAGAGTATACCTATGATCTCATTAGAGTACTGCCCAAGTTGGAATAACACGGTTGTAACTGGTACTGCTAACTTGCAAGTTCTTGAATCAACTGCTCCTTCCTTTTGAGAGAGGCAAGAATGCAACATGAAGCATTATTGGGGTTGTTACGTACCTATGTGATTTGTTAATCGGTATTGTAAAACTGTTGTCAAATTTTACTTGATCGCTTGGCATATTTTCAGCGAAAACCTTGTTTGTTGTGATTATGTAACTGTTGTTGTGTATTATTAGATTTATTTGCATATTTTTATCACTTTCGTACTGAATTACTGCTTATTTGACTGCTTTTTATCTACTTCAGACCTTCCACTTTACTCTTAGGCAAGTACTGTAGGGAATCATTTATAATATTCAAACAATAATAAATTTTAATGCAAGTAGGGAAAAGCTAGAGCATGTTTTAATAGATGAAGAGATTATATAGATTCTTGAAAAATTGTAGTGAAGCTACTTAGAATGGTGAGATGATTAATGTCCACCAAGCTATATTTGTGAATTGAACTCGTTTTCCTCTCCCATAAATAGAAAGATTTATGAAGAGTTAAAAGTGTCTTAGACCTTGGATGATCATGTGGAAAGTTGATGTATCCCAACTAAGGTCTAGAGAAAGGAGAGTGTAGGTGATCATTTGATCAATATCTGTATATATATTTTTTGATCAAGTTGGTCAATATTTCTATATGAATGTTGAGATCATAGCTGTGGCAGGGAACACACTCAAGGTTATTGAAGTGGAGTTGCTAAGTCTACAAGCGGAGGCACTTAGTCTTGTGATGGTTAGAAGTTCAGAAATTTTAATTGAGGGAAGATATGTTGGAACTTCAAGAGGTACTCCCTCCATCTTAATCTTTGGTCCTTTTAACTAGTACTATTAGTTTTGTCTCAACACTTTGGTTCTTTCAGGAAATCAAGATACAAATACAATTAATGATGTTTTTTATTTGGACTACCTCTTACAAAAACGAAAAGCACACATTAAATGAATGTTGTTAATTAAGGTCTAAACTTATCAAATTTTATTACTTCTTAGTATTTGTGCTCAAACCTTAAATGACCGAAGATTAAGTACAAAGGGAGTACATTCTAAGAGATGGATGAATATATCTTTACACTTGAAAATCTCATGATCACGGGTTGCACTTGGGTGAACTCATGAATAGTTGAAGCATTTCCATTCTTGGGTAATCATGTGAAAGTTTATGCATCCCCAATCATGTTGAGAGGAGGATGTGGATGATCATTTGATATGTGAGTGGTTATGTTTCTTTATAATTTTAATTTTTGAGTGAGAGTGTTGTAGGGCTATTCACTTATTGAGTTGGTTTACAAATTCTTGTAATCTTATTTCATATTATGAATGAGGGAACACAATGGTAGCTATAAGGTTTGGTTGAGTATGTATCTTTCGTTCAATCATTTAATGTCATATTATATTTTTATATTAATTTATATTAAAATAAATTCAAATGTTAAACAAATTTTGCCTGACGGGTACGGATCCAACGAAACTCCAAGTACCTAATAATTTAAGTTATGTTGAGGTGTTTATGTGAACGTAGGTAATTGTGGAACCGTATAAAAGGACCACACAGGCAAACATACTTTTGTTTACAATTTATGAAATGAAAAGGATTAAACTAATTGAAATTGGGCAGCCAAACCATATCTTTTTTTTATCAGATAACAGTAGTAAATTGATAATCTAATTAACCGAAAGTGATAACGATGTGAATTAATACCCGTGGTGCATATAGACAAAATTATTTCATTATCAAATTAACAAAAATGCAAACACTATTGTCAGTTTTCCTAACTATCAAACCAACCTTCCTTAATTTCTATATAATATATCCAAAACTGTTGATATTTTTTCTCTCGTGATCCTAATGTCTAACATCACCACCAAACACTAGTCCTCACTTCCCGGGACACCAACTCTCATTCACATGCATGAACTATATATTATATGGCCAAATACAGACATTCAGTTCAGTAATCTGTTGTCTATATAATTTCTGTTACATAATTATATATACTATATACTATTATAATATAATTAGACAACATACACCTCTGGTCGATACAAATATAGCTCTGATTTCAACATTAGATCAAAATAGTAAAGAGTATTATTTTTCAAAGGAGTAGATAACAGATGTAGACAGAGATGCCTCTGGACGAAGAATTATTGTTGGGCACGTGGTTTGTATCTCAATTACTTCCGTCCATCATGTACATTTGTTTCTCCAATCCCAGCTGTTGCTAACTCCTATATACCTTTTTGGCCCCACACCCCACTTAACTGCATGTTTACTATATAACAAAATTATAATGTTATTGTGATTCTGTCAAATTCACCGTGACGAAGAGACATATTGTCTGATACATGCTTTTCATTTCATTCAACCTTCCAAGCATATAGAAACAAGCAATACTCTGATGAGGATGATAAAGAATCACTGACACTACGGCCCTCCACTGACTCACAAGTACTACTCCTTGTCTCGTTTGATAATGGAGTGGTGGAAGAAGATGAACATGACAAAGATGGTGAAAATAAAGAAAATGGTGACATAGAATGACATGTAAAAACAGGTTTAAAAATGAACAAAGCATGTTTTAAACCAGGACTAAATAACCAATCATGAACATCCCAATATACCTCAATTCTCATTTTGTTCAGATGAATCAATTCATTTCCTCTAAATTTCCATTGCAAGTGCTTCACATGAACCACCAAATGCCCATCAAATCTTATCTCCATTTCTGGTTGAACTTGAACACCACCAATCATCACAGAATCTCCATCTCCAACAACATTATTACTACTTCCTTTGTTCTTACACTTTATAGAAATCTCATGACATCTACCTTTCTCATGAAACTTAGCTTTAGTTGAAAACTTTCTCTTACCAAAGATGTGTTCCTTTTTTGAAACAAGAATTGGATCAATGAGTGATGGTCTACATCCAGTTCTTCTGTAAGCTTCTTTCTTTAGATCACCAAGAAGCAAAACAACCTCTTGATCACAAACCACTGCTACATAGTACTCTGAAGTTGGTTCAGTTTCACCACTGAATTTTGCAGATTTAAGGTCCCAAAAGACATCAACTGCTTTTCCATCTACCGTGAACCGTTTTGAACCTTGTTTCCTCCAAAAGTACCATGGTTTTAGCTCAACCTTGCAGCTATATTGAGTTTCCTTTTCAGGGTTTTCGACTGTTACTGATAAACCATGAAGCATCAAGTTTTTGCACCATGTGATTGTGATCAAACGGCAGTGACCAGCTAACTTTGTTCTGTATACTGACATGTAAACAGTTTTACCTGAACGTATCACAGCTCCATGGTGATGATGATCATCACTCGCAGAAGAAAAACATGCAGGAATTCCAATTGAGTCTTGCATTGTTGGTGATGATGAGTTTATTGGAGAGAAAAAAAGTGAGAAGATGAAAATGATGTGAACAGATTGGAGTGAGAGGGAATTTAACATGAATTTAAGGAGTGGGAGATGAGAGAAGAGATTTTTTATTTAATAAAAAAATAAATTTAGGTGAGTTGGGTCCCGAAGAGTTCAATCATGTTCCATAGTTCGTAACGCATTGAGAAAAATAGTTAGTAGATTACACCAACAAAGTCTTCACGTTAACGGTGAAAGTTAAACTCACTATTTTACGAGGTATAAGCCAACTCCTTACCAACTGAAAGCATTTTGTGGTGTTAGAAGAGATCTCAGTGACAAGCTGTATGAAAGCTATGCCAGAGTGTTATTGAAAGCATTATTAATGGGATTTGAAAAGGGAAATAAATATGTATTTCCAAACTGGCATATGTACTGGCAATGACTGAGAGTTACAGAAGAACAACCCTTTTAATTTTTTAATATTATACACACCTGTCTATAATCTCTTACCTGTCACCTCTTTTAGTTATTATATTTTGGTTTAGTTTAACATTTAACTTGAAAAACTTGTTTTTTCGGATCCAAGGTGGTTTTGATTGGCTATATTCAAAAGTACATATTTCTAGGTATAGGTAGATGGTGTATGGATGTTTAAAAACTAAGGACAAATAGCATTTTAATTGACAAATTGTTATTATATGGATTGTTTCGTATAGTCTACGGTGGAGTGAAGCTTAAAAAATGACTTAAAATTTCAACAAAGACTAACATCCACACATTTCAGTAGAAGTTCACGGTCTAAATTATAGGATTTTTTAGTTAATAGACCCAGCTCTTAATCGATTTGTGATACAGTTGTGAACTAATTCGTGTTATTAAATGTGAAGGTTCATAGTCCAAATGTTCGAACCACTGGACTCAAACTCTCTCTACAGCTTATAATAACTTTAGTTTTATTGAATTTGTGAAACTTCTTAATTTTCAACGTATACTTATATTTTTTTCTGTAAAGACTATACTCTGGAGTTTTGTTGAATGCATGATCATCATTCTAATAACATGTCATTTTTTATATTTTAATTATTTTAAAATAAATTTAAATTTTCAAGTAATTTTTTTTCTTATTATTTTGTTGAAATGACATTGATCGAATAGACATCTTAATTGTGAGGACAACTAATACTATAAGCCTCTATTTATGAAGAATGGTCTTGGTTATTGTTAGAGTTTACGGTATATGTGACATTTCTTCACTCTGCTCTTTTAATTATTCATGATAGCACATGAAAGGTGAAAATAACATGATACGAGAGACTATGACAAGGTCAATAACAACATGTCAAAACTGAAAGAGGAAACTAAATTTTGATGTTTTGAGGGTTGGCTTTCTCGTATTAAAGTTCATGTTTGATATTTCCACTTCCTTAGTATGCAACAGTTTTACACCTTTCTCTCGTGACACTTTGCATCTTAAATATTTTAGCTTAATAATTATACATGGAGGATAATAAAAGAAAGTTTCATGCAATCAAATTATGTTGCATAATAATGAATTCACCAAAATAAATTTTTTGCCTAATGATATATTATGATACAATTTACTAAATACATACGGAAAATTGCTTAAGAAATAGAATTAGGCTATTTATCATTTAATTAAATTTTAAAATTAACTACATTTTGGTCTTCCTAAAAAAAAAAACATTTTGGTCTCATGTTTCCCAATTATAAAATCACCAAATTTCGGTCTCTCCCTTAAATTTCTAAACTAAAAAAGTGTGATATGAAGTGTTTTAGATGACATGACATGCAATATGATAATGCGGTGGAGTCATAGAGACACTACTACAAAATACCCCCTTAATTAATAGCACTCATTTTTGCGTTTAATAGCGCTTTTGAAGCGCTAAGAAAGCCCCGCTATTATAGGTCAGAACCCTATAATAGCACTTTTAAAACGCTATTAAATAGCAATGCTTCAATAGTGCTTTCAGATAAGCGCTAATATAGCCTTATTCTGTTGCTATTAAAGTCGTTTTGTAAAAGCCATTTCTTAGCGCTTCCTGAAAAGCGCTATTGTAGCCCTTCTACTCAAACATGCATTTCTTAGCATTTTACAGAAAGCGCTAATAAAAGTTACGTATTTTTTTTATTTAAATCTACAAAAAAAACGCTATAATTAAATCTACAATCTAAAAGCTATAATAAGATACTGAAATATGAATATAGCAAATTGCATACATCATAATATCATTACAAATTGATCATAATATTAATCAATCCACAATTGCAAAAACAAAAAAGAAACACCTAAAAACAGCCACAATTACCAACAAAAAAACACCTAAATTTAACAGGACTCCTAACAAGCTATCCGACATCTAGTTGATAAATCTTCCAGCAACATTTTCTCCTCTGTCGTATAATATGAAACAAAAAATTAATTAACGTAGAATTTTCAGCACAACCAATTACGGTTTAAAATAACTCAAAATTAAAAAATGCAAATGAAAATTGTTGAAAAAGAAAATGAAACTCACTGATATACTTGACAATAAAGGTTGCCCAATCCTCCTTGATGGATTAATTATTTAAATGTCATTGATTGAAATATAGAAATGAATAATTTCTAAAGTAGAAAGTGAAGTTTTTAAGGAATTGTTTTGAAAGTTCATGAGTGTTGACTAAATTGTCACAACAACGTTTTGCGTCTACAAATTTTAAAAAGGGTCGAAAATTGGATGATTTTAAAATGAAAGGTCAACTCCGTGAACATGTAAAGATAGAGAGATCATAATTGTAATTAACTCGGCATTTAGCCTAAAGACAAAGAGTCCTCGTCTGTAATCAGCGACCCTCAACTTGGGAAGAAAAATGCTAGGGAAAGTTTTGAATTTATTTGATCCTTAGCGATTGAATTTGATCATTGCCCTAGCTGAGGAAATGTAACAAACAGAAGATCCATAACAGTCCACGTGCAATAGGATAACGTTCCAACTACTTAAGAGCTAAGATATACACACTCGACCACACCCACATAATAAGTTAAAATAAAAGGGAAAGCAAAAAAGAAAAGTAAACATAACAAGAAAAGTAAGTAATGTTAACAGGTGTAACATATTTCTTCTTAAACTCTTATATCAAATTCAATGATTTATTAATTTGGGGGAAATCCATTTAAAGGCGGCACAAAGCTCTATATGAATTAACCGGTAGAAATTGGCACCAAAAAGATTTGAATAAGAGACATTAAAAGGAGTAGGCTATAATGTCATCAAGATGCATGCATTTTGTTTGAGTAATACTACCCCCGGTCTTATTTATAAGAAAAATTTGAGTCAATAAAATCTGATGTATCTGGTTAAAAAATTAGACCAGATACATTAACTTTTGTTGACTGAAATATCTTTTATAAATAGGACCGGAGAGAGTAGTTAAAAGAAAAAAATTGAATTGTAAACTTCAAAGTTCTCTATGTTGCATGTCTTAATTAGGGATGTAAATGGAGTGAGCAGGTGTGGGGGCGAGGGAGTACTTCCCCGCATGGCCTAAGGGTCAAGTAACTCAAGTAAGGACTTGAGGTCTCTAAATTTTGAATAAAAAAAAGGTCTCAAGAAAATTGAATTTGGTTATAAAAATATATATTATGGAAAATAAATTATTCACATTTGCATAGTTTAATTGGTTATTTAAGAATGCTTTGATACTCTTAACCAGATACTCTTGATCGTGGGTTCAACTCGTCGACACCACAAAATTATTTTTGATCATGGATTCAACTCGCCGACACCACAAACCATTTTTTTTAAAGGTCCCATTAATTTTTGTTTGTTTTAGGCCTTCATGGTTCAACTCTTTACACCACAAAAAGGTTATTTTAAGAGACCTCATAAAGTTTTTTTTTTGTTTGTTTTCGGCCTCTTAATATATTAGGTCACCCCTGCTTCATCGCTCCCCGACCTTGCCACCCGAAATGATCTTTAGCAAATCCTCATTTCTTGCTTCTGGAAGTTTTTTCTCATTATCTCAGTCCTCGCCTCCTCGGACCCCTACATGGATTTCATCAACATATAATTAATAACAATTTTTTTAAAGAACTTTGCAGTCAAATGAAGTAATCAAATTAAAATTTAGTCATTAAATAAATAAAATATTTAGATATTATCGCAGAACATCACGTAAAAGAAATTTTTGCATGCATATAAATAAAAACACATACATACATACATATATATATATATATATTAAAAGACATCAACTAATTTTTATAAAGTTGTCTTTTAACAAAGTTATAATTAAAAAGTGGAAATCACACATTGAGGTGTGAATTACTTAAAAACACATTAATAAGTGACTTCTAGCAAAACTCACATATATATATATATATATAATCCCCAAATGGGATGGTCCTCGAGGGAATCTCCAAAGTTGTCTTTGTGGGGATCTCCACATGCACGTATACTAATTGCAACCCTTGTTTTAACTTATTTTTCTTTCATAATTCTTTATTTGAGTTCAATTTTGATATATCGTCAATTAAAAAAAATATGTTGTCAATAATCACAAATCACCATTTGTATGACTTTTAAAATAGATATAATTAAAATAAAATTAATTTTTTTAATGATTGAATAATGTGTAAAAAAAACCTCTACGTTGTCGGTGCATACAAATGGAGTATGTTTAATACTTGAATGTAGTGGTGCATATGGGTTGGGTTAGGTCCGTTATCCAACTCATTCAACTTTCAACAAGTCAGGTTCGTAACCAACCTGCATTTTCAGTACCAAATCCAAACTGAATCAACATAACGGGTTGGACCGGGTTGGGTTCACGGGTTATGCGTCTAATATAAAAAATATAATTTTGATAGAAAAATTATTATATTTTAAATTCTCTCAAAAATTATTATATTTTAAATTCTAAAAAAATATGGTTGGGAATGGGAATCTATTCTAAATAAAATTAGGATTAGGTTTGGCTTTTTTTTTTGGAGGGAAAATTAGGTTTGGCTTATAATTGTTTTTGGTAGAAATTGTGCTCAGTTAAAAAAAATAGACATGTATTACTTAAGTCTTTTTACTTAGTAATAATAATATAATAAACCAATACTAGCGGGTTGGGTCTACGGGTTCAAAAACTTAAACTCAATACCCAAACCAAACTTTGTGGGTTATAATGGGTTGTGTCTGAGTTCGACCCGTAAATGGTCGGATTTGTGTAATTAGGATGTTTAGTCGATTTTGGTCACCAAATTCGTGGGTCGACCCACACCCAAAAACACCTCTACTTGTATGTACTAATCAAAATTAAATTCAAATAAACAAGTATTAAAGTGTTAGTTCATTAATATTTGTTTGAATAGAGTGATATATGCAAAGTGCATTTAGAATGGAAAAGTAAAAGATTTTTTCCACCATAGAAAAGTTCAATTTTCATATTAAGGTGGCATTTAGGGTGGGAGAGAAGGAAAGAATTTTCCACCAAGGAAAAGTTGCTTCTTTGCCATTAGATTAAAGTGGAACATTGATTTTTAATGGTCTATCCACACTAAATCTTTTTTAGTTTGTCTTCAACCTCAACCTCCAATCACAACCACCATTAATGACGTCACCTGAATACCAACCCAGTTTTTCCATTGTCATCGAGTTTTCGAAGTGGTTGTGCAATTGTACAAACCTTTGGTGCCTCGATCTTTTCCAAAAATACTTCACAGGCCAAATCCCCGACGACATAAACAACCTTAAAACACAGACTCATCTCAACCTCGACGGCAACAGCTTCACCGGCGACATTCCGATGACACAAAACATGATGAACTATGACAGTTGTTGAAGCTTAGAAAAATATCAGTTCTTCATAGAAGTAAAAATGATGAACTATAATTTTAATGAGTTTAATATTTCTTCAAGATAAGACCAGATCTTTAATAGTAATTCTTAACATCCATTTAGCTTAATCGATTGGAACTTTGCCAAACATGATGAAATGTAATTTTAATATGATAATACTAAAATTGCAGCGGTGCGGTTAAAGTGAAATAAAAAAGGGTTAATATGTCTTTACCCCCTGTAATTTGGGCGAGTTCCGGTTTACCCCTGTAAAAAAAAGTTTAGATTCCAATCTTGTAATATGAAGATTCTTTCGTTTTAAACCTTGAGGCCATCTGATTAGACAAAACGCTGATGTGACATGCTGACTAGACGAAAACACTGATGTGGCATGCTGACTGTGTAGTTTTGATGACATGGCATGCTTGCTTGGCATTTATAATTCTTTTTTCATTTATTTTTTCAACTGTTTTTTTATTAATTAACAATTATTTTTAAAAACATTAACATGCCATTATTTATTAAAAAAATAGAAAACAAAATAAAAAATAAATAAAGAGGATCTCCATCAAACTTTTTTTATCCTTTCTTCTTCCATCTTCTCCTTTCTCCTTCGACCTCTTTTCGTCACGACAAACAACCACAAACACATGATTTTAGTTGTCCACCGTGATTTAACAAAGATTGAACATGTTCGGCCCTCTCTTTTCTCCCCTATCTCTTTTACCATTCTTTTCCAAAAAGTTCCCAATGAAATTAAGCTCCGATTTCATTCCCTGATCAAACTCCAAATCCAAAAAATCGAGCAAAATTAATTTGGATTTGAGACAAAAGCAAACACATAACAAATCTGGAACAACAACGAAATCTTCTGTTGTCGGCGAGGGTTAGTTCAATCTTTATATATCTAAATGTTAGATAGTCTCCAAGTAACCTTGATTAATCCTAATCCCGCCTTTTTTGATTAGCTAAAAAACTCTTTATGAAAAAACCTTTGCAGGGATTCAAACATGAGACCTAATGGCTTCCTCTCAACATTTTGACCACTAAGCCACTAGCAGTTTTCTTGATTAATTTTGTTTCCATTAATTAATATCCAATATCAAATGCCTTTTTTAACAAACCATTAAATTCCTTTTTCGTTTTTCACTATCACATTGTCCAAAATCCACTAACCACCTATTAATTTCTATTAGCACAACCCACACATGATTCTTTCAATTCTTGCAGAAAATTGGTGCTATAGATTAGACTTTTTGGAGACCTAATGAAAAGTTTATTTTTTTAATTTTTATTTTTCACAAACGAAGACATAATGTAAAGTTAATAACTTCCAATATGAATTATATGAGTGTTATCATTATCATTTTGTAAATGAATATGAACATGTAATAAGTGAACCATAATGCATGACTAAATTTTTTGACAAATTGTCTACATTATTTTAAGATAGCCACTTATATCATTTCTATAAGCAATATATATATGTCTCATTTCAAGTTAGGGAATATATATGTCTGATTTCATATT
>Ga0228711_1006762_pt1 | contig 16879 bp, 8 predicted proteins | sample MedpolnodulmetaG_2_FD_177996 | JGI IMG/M metagenome (GOLD analysis project Ga0228711, IMG submission 177996) | Root nodule microbial communities from Medicago polymorpha collected in Santa Monica, California, United States - brown nodules | ecosystem: Host-associated > Plants > Roots > Nodule...
GTTAAGGTTATAATAGGAAAAGTAACATTAATGTTGCATTGGTATTGTAAAGCGACATATAATTTGGGACAAATTTTTTTCTCTAAAGCGACATACAATTTGGGACGGAGGGAGTATATATTTATTTCTTCATAACCAATCACTACTGTGTTGAGTTCAGTTGATCAAGAATGTCATCCATTGCAAGAATGCTAAGAGACAACAATAGAGGTGGTATTTTAACTGCTCACATTTTGAATGAAGTTCATTTCTTCTTTCCGTTTTGCTCTACATACATTTTACATTGATATATGATTTCAGTTTTTAAAAATCATGTAATTTTTATCGTTTACCCATTAATTGTAGTTATTTTGTTTGCTTTTTCAAAAGCCATGGGGAGAAATACCACACAGTTTTGTCCAAGAATTTTACAATGAACTTGAAGGAGAATTTACACTGGTAGATGGCAACAACAATAGGACCATTGTTAAGTTTAACCAACACCTGATCATCCTCTTCTAACCGATCATTGGAATTGTGTCCGACGTGTGTTTCGAATTGAGGGAAATAGAATGATGTTATTCACTTATCTTGGAAATAATCTTTTCCACATCAATGTTTAATATGGACAAGCTATGGACTTATCTAGGTTACCATCTCAACACACTTATCGGCTAAGCGATGGAAACTACAATTTCTTTAATGTTGTTCTGACCACATAATGGCTACTGGATCACAATTGGTAATTCACCATTGTATTAATTTAGATTTCTTAAATAATATTAGTGTTTTATCATTTACTTAATATTGAAACTTTGATTATGCAAACCTTAAATAAGAACCTTGGTGACTACATTCGATCAACAAGATACAATGATGTTGTTTTGTATGGAGCAGAGGGAATTGTAGTTGAATGCAAAGTCATGAAGAAGGTTGTAGATGGACAGAGAACAACCAAGTTTGGAATGGAATGACAATTGTTACGTCGTTTAAATGGATTAAAATAAGGTGATGATTTGAGGTTTACCTTTTCCACATGACAAGATTAAACTTGATCAAAGTATGGAAGATTTAGGATTTATTATTTTAGTCTAAGTTAATGTCATGTGTGTGTCCTAATGCAACCATTGTTTTTTCAATTCCTATCATATCCTTTAATGTTTAAATATTATCTCCTATTCTATTGAACATTCCTTTTCCTTTTAATTGTTCAGTATATGTTTCTCTATGTCATACTTTATCAATGTTTACCTTCTTAATTCCAGTTCCTTTTTTATTTTCGTTTCGTAAAAATTAGCTATAAATTTTGTCATGCTACTGCTAATACAATGCCAAATGCATATAATAATACTTAATTAAATTTTCTTTGAAAAGTCTAATCAATGTATGAAATCTCTTATAAATTGTACATTACTAATAGCCATTGAATGGTAAAATCATGTCAGGAATCTCAAGGAATCATACTTTCATAAAATATATCTACTATAAAAAACACATATTTGACTAACAATTAAAAATAATTTATTTCTTTTTTCAAACATTAAAGTACCTCTTTTCTTTACATTGAAAGTACACCTTCACTCATAAATCAACTCACTTTTCTCATTATCATATTCTTCGTTCAACATCACTTGGTATATAATTTATTCATCTTTCAATCCACTAACAATGTAGTTCAGTTCTTCATCTATCAGTGAACTACCATCCAGTCAAAGAAGAGGGGAGACCGGCAGAGCTCCATTGATGACAATTGAGTCCAATAGACATTCTTTCATAGCAGTTTGCACATAAATATTACTAATACTGGTTATGCAATGTTTTTCAATATTTCTTTAATGTATTTAAATTATATAATAAATCACTAACATACTTTATTTTAAATTTTAGATATTTGCGAATTATACCCACTTTTTGTTGCAGAACATTACGATGAACTCGAAGAACAATGGATGTTACAAGATGGTTATGGTAATTGTCATCAAGTCGAATTTAACAAATGCCTCATTATACCAAGACTTACTACTGGTTGGCACCAATTCATAGATTTTTATCATATCACGTTGAATCCCCTAATTTCTTTCACGTTTAGGAAATAGTGTATTCCAAATCAAAATATTCAATGGTTCTACACCAAAAAATGAATATCCACGTTACCATAGGCTAACTACTTGCATTACTCGAGATCTCCTATTCCAAGTCATCATTCCAGAAAGATATCCAATGAGTTCCAAACTGGTAAAATGTTTTCTTCTTCATATGTTATTTGGTAACCTTATTTATTACCATTTACATTTTAATCGCATATTTCACAAATTTCTCTTATATTCATTGCTTTTCTAGATTTTACCACTCGATCTTGACAACTTTTTACAAGTTAAAAACCACAAATATCTCATATTATGTGGACCAGCTAACACTGTCACAATCTGCAAATTGCTATTAGAAAATGATCCCCAAACAAATACCACATCGGCTATAATTGAAAGTGGATGGAGAACATTCTGCTCATGCAATTGCATTACTCCTGACAATCATCTAGAGTTTAAGTGTGACCCTTTCATGACAAAAAACATCGTTATTGTATTAAAATTATATCGACAATACTAAAATATCTACAACTCCTATTAGTATATTTTAGTTACTACCATTATAATGTTATTCCTGTATAATTTCTTCTGCATCAACATCTATCAAATATTTTCCTTTGAGTTAATGTAGTCCTTAACATCAATTAATATTGCCTTTTCATTTATGGTTTAACTTAGTATCATATATATCCAACTAATTACATTTACATCAACTAATTACTACCGATCAATATATATTTTGGGTTTTGGTGATTCATAGCCACGATCCAAAGTTTTGCTTTTTGGGTGATTCTTAAAGCCATCTTGGTGATCACATGTTATTTCCTTGCAGCTTTTGAGAATAAGAAACAATAACTCAGTGTGCTTTTCAAATACTTCATGATTCTTCTTGCCGCATTCATGTGTGAACTTCTAGGAACTTCTAGTCTCTAGTATCTAAGTAAACCAACAATCTGTTTGAATAATGTTGAATCCGTTTTCTCCTCTTCCGTATTCTTTTCAAGATTTAAATTTACTTCAATTGGAGTAGGTGCATTTTACATTCACTCATACTAAACCTCTTAATAACTTCATTTGGACACTTCTTATGGTTCATCATGGTTCATATTGGAGTGTTGAGAACTTCTAATCCTAAATATAACAATGCTCCGAAATATGTCGATCATCTCAAATTCAGTCATCATGAAACTTTTGAATTTCTCAATGTTTGCTAATTTGCTACTAATGATCAAAAGATCATCAATATATGGACATATTGGAATGATGCTTGATGTTGAAGACTGCACACAAACACCATAATCCGCCTTTAATTTAGTGAAACCTACTTGTATCATAAAGGAACCTATTCTCTTGTTCCATGCCCTTGGAGCGTGTTTTAGCCTATATAATGCTTTATGAAGTATATGTACACCAAGTGCACCTTTTCTTTGATCACAAAACCTGAAGGTTGAGTAACAAACACCAGTTCTTTACATCAAAATGGAACATAGACAACTTCTTTGCATTTGCTAATGCAACTACTAGTTTTACTGTCCCTAATCTTGCCACAAGTGCATATACATCAGAATAGTCTAGGTCAACTCTTTGCAGAAAGTCTCTTTCCACCAATCTAGCTTTGCGTTTTGCAATTGAACCATCTAGACTGTGTTTCCCCTTAAAGGCCGACTTTATTTCCATAGCTTTTTAATCAGATGGTAACTTCACAGGCTCCAATGTTTGATTGCCTTCAATTGTAGCCAGTTTTTCTTACACTTTGATGAAGGAAAAGCAGTGCTTTACAAGCTTTCTTCTTCGAATCTTTATGTGTCGTTTTTTGAGCTTTGGTAGCATTGGCAGCCAATTCTCGAACTCTGTCCGAGACCACTTTAAAAAGTGTTGATATCTAGACAATGCTTACGTCTGTAGTTGCCATCGAGAATAAGGAAATTTCCAAGAAAACCATTTCCTCTAGAATATTAATAAACGCTCAAACACGCAATGTGAATCACTCACGCAATCAAAGCGAAAGGCTCCGGATACCAATTTTTTGGAACAATCAAGGTTGCAATGATTGCTTACACACCAATAAAGAAGAAAGTTCTATATTATGAGAGTAATATTATGGCGAGAGTTTTTCACAAAATTTTTATTGCAATAAGTAGTGAAGTATGTACAACAAACTTCACAAGCTTATTTAGATCTATTTTGATGACTTGCACTTCAAGCGACTTACTACTAGAGTTAACAACGAACAAAACAATTTATAATTTGTGTAGCCTGTTTTAGGAACAAACTAATATACGTAATTAAGGAAGCAAATCAATTTCTGATTCACAATAGTACCTATGTAGTCGGTTGCGGATACCACTGGATTGAAAATTTAATTCCAAAATTGTATGCTACCGTCCATTACATACCAAAGAAGTCACCTGCATAACCTGTTGACCAGAGAAGACCCTTCCGATTCACTATTTCGTCTGCAGGTTTTTACATGGTGACATACATTTTTCCCAGTACTGAATAAAAGAACATGTGATTCAAGTTATTATGAAAGATATAAGTTTCACACATTTTGAAAATACATGCAATGCAGTCACCGTTATATTTCTTGAATTGATTTTTTCTACTGCATTTCAGATTCTCCTCTATAAATGTGTTTACATTGATCACACATACGTCATTTGCACTCATTTTGTATTCATTTTGTTATTGTTTTATACAAGTCTATTTGTTCTTGCACAAATTTTTGTTCTTTCCAATATTAAGTATAGCGAAATTAGATGTTAGTTTTTAGGAATTCAACTAGTGACTTACACTCCAAGTAAGCAACCCCCTTTTAAAATTTACAGCTATAAAGACTCTTCTCATTTTATTGCTTCATTATGGTAATAAGTCACGCATTTGATATGGTGAGACGCATGTTTGAATCAATTCCTTGCTTTTATGCACCAGTGCGTGAGTTTTGCCGCTAGACTCTTTAAAGAAAATATAATTTAAGCTCCTTTTATGAAACTCTGTTCCTCTACAACTAATTCTATATTTAACTCTCCTTATTGTTTCCATCTCTTTCTCAATTTTACTCTGTATTCACTATCCTCATTTTCTCCTCTCACCCTTGTTTTCTTCTGCAGAGGTAGTATCCACTATGCAATTTGCTGCTAATGCTAATTTTAATTTGTGAACCAACTACAATGATTTATATTTAGTTTGAACATTAATGAGAAGCAAGCACCATATTTACCTGTATTATTATTGATCATAAATATCATTCATACGGTAGTATACAAAAAAAAAGAATGATGAACTTGTGTTGCAAGTAAAATTAGGATCAAAATAATAAGAGCTAGCATCCTTACATTGTAATCTTACTTATTCTGGCTATAAAGAACAAAGTAATCGTAAGACTATACCAATTAATTCCCTTCAAAAAATTTAACCTAGTTGGCTCCATTAGGAGTGGAATGAACTAAAATGAGTAGACATCTGTGTAGTGTTCCCAACACCTCTTAACCTCACAAAATATACTTCCAGTATTTTGTCAATCAATCTACATTACCATGACTCACCAGGCAAGGCGTGATTCTCATACCATCAATTATGATTCGTATAATTTCCAAGAGGATTCTCTACAATCTCATAGTCATAATATGGCTTCTGGGATCCCAAGCTTGCCACTGAGATATAATTGTGTAGGAATATCACATTTGTGGATATTGGAGACTGTTTCTGGCTTTGACATTGTTAATGATCCTGTCAATGCTAGCAAAGGTTCCAACAATAGAGTTTGGCTTTCACTTTCTCTTTCCTTTTCCTTCCTTATTTCTTCTACTAAGGCTTTGCCTGTGTCAATACCTGTTAAATTCATATCCATATGTGAGGTCTTAAGGGTTATTGATAAGTTACCATCTATGCTTTGACAGTAAATAGTTTAACTTGTTCAGCAATTTTACTACATTACTCTTAATGTATTAACAGTTATCGTAAACACGTATTGGAATATAAAAGTCTAGGAATAGTATGTACACAATATTTATTTGAGGGTAAAATTGAAATAAAAAAAAAACCGTTGAATATCTAAAATATCACTTTAGATGATTTTTCTTTAAATGTTAAAAGGTCACTTTGTTATGAAATTGGGTATCTATCAACCATTAGAAATACAATCTTGAAATAACACTCACCTGCGAGATATCCGCCATGTACATAGCCATTAAATCTTTCACTGGTGTGCTCTCCGGTGAAGAAAATGCGACCGACAGGAGCCTGAAACATATAAAAAATGACAAATAACATAAGGGACAGGATTAGCTTTTCAATTTTATACCTTTCAATTTTAAAAGTTCATTTTTATACATGAATAGCAGAGTCACAGATGCCTAATACCACTAAAAAAGAGGAACAAATTAAAAGGCCTAACCGAAAACCAAAAGACAGCATAGGAAATTAGGACCACAATCAAAACACTATCTATTATGTTTGAAATTCCAAATATCAAATTTACACGTAAGCTTCTATAGTTTGAAATTTTGATTATTGGATTCTGCTCTGTTTCCTATTCATCAATGAGCTGGGACACCATAAAATGATAGTAACATCAAATTATTTGATTCATAATTTAATTGGAATTTAATAACAGTATATCATGTTAAATAAAGGACATTTAGGTACAGAGCATAGTACTGTACCTTGACCACACAATCTTTTTTATTTTGGGGAACATTGTTCAGTAATGAAGTCAAACCAAACAAAACCATATTATATTTAACTCAGAGCCTAAATAAATGCATGTGATTATATTTAGTACGTCAAAACATTAATAAGTGACACAAGAAACAGACAGAATTATAGTGAAGAGTGATAATTAATTATAGTAGCAAGCTGTAAGCTCCAGGTCATCCCCTATTTTGTCTTTGTATGCACTGATTTATAAGACAAGTATAGCTATAGCATCAATTGATATATTTAAAAGCAGAACATATTCAAAGGGGAATTGTCAAACAATGATTAAATAATATGAAAATGCAGCATGATAAGCAAACCTTATTACCTTCATATTAGAAAAAACTTTATGATTGGAGATAATCGGAAAGTTGCTGTAGCTGCCGCGCTGAAACCTGTTATTCCACCAGCGGGGAACAAGTATGTCAATAGCGTCGGGGATGTTGGGTCCAAACATCTCCCTGAGCACCGCCATAGCTTCTCTCAAGGTCTCTTCATCGGATTGAGCTTCCACGCGTTTTGATTCCCCATTAGTCAATGTCACGACTAAGATATTGGAGCCAGGATATGCATTATCCATGTGCTGGTAACAAACAAATCAGCAGATAAGTGATTTGGATGAGTAAGCAAAGAGATCCTAGACAATTACAATATTATGTTTCTGTGTTGGATGAATAAGCAAAAGGACTAGACAATACAATCACCAATGTTCTTACTTGATTCTGAATTCAATTATTTTCATATACAACACATAAGTTTAGATCCAAAGTAAATGCATTATTGCATAGGGTTTGTGTATTGGCAAGAATGGAAATGGATATCCTGCACCAAATTTCTACAGTGCTGTATAATTCAATTTACTCCAACTTATAATAATATTATACTATAGTTTAAAATATGTTAGGTTACATAATCTTCCATATGAAATAAGAAAACAATCAAGGAGCAGCTCGCATTACGAAATTTACTCAGAAAACTCCAAGGAATATCAACATTACAACATCACAGAAAGAAAATGAATCATTTAATATATTTGCTAACAGTAGTAAGAGGAAAAAATACTATATCTTTGTTATCCTTCCTAGAAAATAATTAATATTATCAATACAAGACAAATGGCAATAGGTGTAGCTGATCAGGATTTATTATCATGTGTGCCTAAAAAGGTCAAAATTACAACTCCAAAATATAAATAAATAAATATCTAGGCCAGCTTGCATAAATCAGGGAGGGAGAATACAGCTAAATCTATTCCTCCATATAAATAAAACTGGTTTTTATCAATTTTAGTCTTCGGCTATATGGAGTTGTACCGGACAAGAACAAAATATACAAATGCTATGGAATTGTACCTAATTGTTAAAAACTCATCATGAAATTCAACTGATAATTAACTCAGATTTGAAAAAATGTAGTAAGATTGATTATGTTCAATTTATAATGAGCGCACTAGGACTTAAACAAGAAACTTCCATTTCACAGATGGTAAACAGAGAATTTGTTAATCATATATGACAAGTATTTAATGTTTGACCTTAGTGTTTAGCCCCAATAAGGGGATACAAACAAAAGCCACAATTTTGAATTAATTATTATAGCTTGATAAGTTTATTTAAGCTACTTCATCAAAAATCAAGATACACCGCAAATTCTATTGCCAGCAGAAGATTAAGATGAAGCATGTGACTCACATGCACAGCACATAAACAATGAAAACGTAGTATTTAAATCCATAGCATCAGGACAATCGTTTTTATTATATTTTTAACCATTAGTAAGCAAGACAATCATTACTTTTAGTTTATACTCTTTAAATCATCTAAAAGCAAGATGCAAATGTTCAACTTGATCCGTAAGGTTAGGTAAGCGGCAAGTACCATGACGAGAAACAAAATTGACAGCATAGCAATTATTCTATTTTTCTGTTTGAAAGCAAAGTTATTGGTGTGTCAAGTGTGTTAGACGTTTCACAATATTAGATGAAAAAGTAGCATATAAGTGAGAAAATACATGTATCTAATGTCTTAAGATTCGACGTCAAACGTAGTAGATCTTAGTTCAACGAGATGATCCCCAGGATCGCGTTATGACACAATAGTCGTATCAACATCGATGATTTGACTAAACGTGACCGAGTGAGTATCAATGACACTGCAAATGAATGTTTTGGATGGGGGAGAGAGGAAGAAAGTGTGATTGAAATTTTATATGGTCTTTTATCATGTTATTCTTTCAAAAATTTCAAATTTCAAAAAATCCAAAATACAAACTAGATAGTAGTCATCCAAATACATTCTTAGAGATTGTAATTCCCTTTCAAACTCAACTCTTTTCCCATAGAACTTCACATAAAATTGTTTTTTTTAAATAGGTAACCTAAAGCTAAATTAATTCTCTGTTCACCCTAATGAGAAAAATAAAATTTCTTCAAACTGGTAAAGAAATGAAACAAAACAAAAAGAAAACACATCCTAAAAAAAGAACTGACAACCAATAAGGAAAATTTCAAACAAACCTGCCAAAATGTGTAATAGCCTCTCCTCTCGTGAGCATAGATGAAGAATTCCTTTTCGGGTCCACATGGCCAAAACCTATACGGAAACTTCAGAAAGATCTTGGTGTACACCATTACATCACATTTCTCAATGGCTTCCAATTTCCACCTCTGTTTCATTATTTTATTCATCATGGAATTATTGAATCAGACAAGTATACATCGCTTAACAAGACAAAATATATTAACTAATAATAACATCACTCAAGGGATGATTATACGACTAAAACACAAATAAGTTCATGGAAAAGACAAATAACTTCAATGATATATAATAATCCCATAATTGTTTAATTTGATGACCTCATATCATTGGTAATTCCATACATTTGATCAAGTACATTACGTGTTCATATGAATATCTTGTACAACTTAAAATTAATAATTATTAAGATATAAGAGGTCATGCAACAAGTCCTTTAGACCTTAGCAAATCAGTGCCATGTAATTATGTACCATGACTTAGCCTAGATGAATAACATGTAACAACAGGTTGGTTCTCCTACCCCTCATTACGTGGTTTAGGTCATATTTATATTTTTGTTAAGTTTTAACTAGTGGCAGAGCATTAGTCCTTATCCAGGCTTCTCAAAAATCACGAGTATGGATTCATCAACAAAATAAAATATTGCCAGATATTCAAGATTAGCTACACTACAAATGACAAAGGAAACATCACTGTTGTACTTAGCTGCATTTTTCACTCTAATTAGCTAATGTTTAAATTGATTTTTTTTATTAAATTAGAATGCAATCATGTCAACAATTGTACAATTGTAAGGTATAAGTAACATTATTCGAAAGAACACATAATGCAGTTATGTAAATTGACCAATTAAGCTAGTGTACTCTTCTGTCCACGTGTCAACCTAACCAAGAGGGCTAATAGACATCAACAATGAGACTATGGATCACTGATACCGTGGATCATGCCATCCCTGGTTTATGCATAAGAGAACACCTCGAAAATCTACTTTCTAGCGTCATCAACCAGAGAGCTAAATTTAATAGTACAAAACCTAGCTATCCCTACATTTCTTTACATTCCCAACCAATAATATTTAAGACTAGGGGGCCACAAAAGGGAAATTCCTGCTGTAGGGACCCGTATTATAGACAGAAAGAACCACACCGACAGATTTCATTTTCACATATAGCACTTGGGTGACATAGAGTTAAGTGACATTGGTGACATTGACCAATCACAATGTCACAATGCTACACAAGCATTGTGATATTGTGATTGACCAATTTCACCCAACTCTATGTCACCCATGTGTTACCCCCATTTTCACCATGTTGGTGACAAGTTCTCCAATTAATGAATGAGCTTAAAAAATATCAGCGTGAGAAGCACGAGGTGTCCACATATCCGGGACCAATAAATGTACCCCACATCATACAATATTCTACGGCTAGCTTGCTTGATTACACGGGGCTCCTTAGAGTAAATAAAGGAGAAGAATATGTATTGAGAAAACGTACTGGTAAGGGTGGATTGAAGGCAAGTAGGTCACTTTGGAGAACACCAATGCTAACAGACAGAATCACATAATTGGCTTTGTAAACGCAACCATCTTCCGTGATCACCGTAACACCACTTCTTGAATGTTGCAATTCCCGGACGACCTGTATAATTCCATGCAAAAAAACATAGTTCAGCTCAAAATTCTCCGGTGATGAAGTTTCTACTGCCTAGTAAAATGAACAGGACAAAAACAATTGCAGTCAAATGGAAAAGTAAGAGTAAAACAAAGTCCAAAACAATAATATCTCATGAGAATCTGAGCAGTCAACCCTTGAAATCAACCACTGAATTCAAGGAAAGATTTACTATTACAGAGGAACTTGGGTGGACTTCGAGTACGACCCTGTTGCAGATTTATTGGAGTTTTTTGAATAATGAAGGAAAATGGACAAACTTTTTCATTTTTTTTCAAACTTTAGTTGTTTTAAGAAAATAAAATGGTAATTATTTTAACAAAATAAATTAAAGGTAAATAAATAAATTGTTATTTAAGTTATTATATTTTTTTTTTGATACATAGACGAAATGACAAAGTCATTATAAACTCACACACACAAGTGGAGGTACCGGGGTTCGAACCCTGGTCATGGCATCCGGTCTAACAATTTCGGCATTTTGCCAGTTGAGCTAGAACTTCTGGATTATCTAAGTTATCATTATTTTTATGTGTCAGGGAGTACTAAAAATATATCAATGTTTATATTCAAGTCATTAAAAAAAATTATTTTTATGTAATTAAAAATTTAATATATAAAAACCCCATGAGTTGTTCTTAAGGCTTTAAACTTATAAATACACTCCTTCGGAACAATTTATATGTTACATCAATCCATAATTTATGTGTTGTATAATCAATAACAATTCATTGGTTTTCTAATCTTCGAGCAACTGAGCTACTATGACCCAATATATGAATGGGGAAATTGACAAGACTCAATTCTTTCCTGTTGTTATTTTATTTGAAATGACATATCACCATAGATTATTGGAATTGCGTCAATTCAAATAGTGTACTGGTAACTGAAATTGGAACTTTGGGACCTACTGATTTATGAGTAAAAGGCCTTAAAATGGATTGAGATAGATGATATTAATTGTGGGTCAAATTTTGCCTGTACTATAGGTCCTCTAAAATGTTTCGGAATTTGATGTAACACTGTAACCATTGATTGAGTATATGCAGCAGATAGTCAAACACATCGTGAGATCGACCTGCTTACTAGTATTCAAACGTTGAAATGATAACTAAAATGATTTCAAGTAATATTACTCCCTTTGTCTTATATATGAAGTGATATAATTGACTCTATCATACATATTAGTGCATATTTGTTATTTTTAATTACTCCCTTTGATCACATTATTATAAGTAAAAATTAATTTTTTATTGTTCATTCAATAAATAATGTATTTAGTATGTGTTTGGAATCCCAACCAATTGAAAATTCTAGCGTTACAAGGCGTTTTCACTGTGAAAATTGAGAAGTTACAAAAAGTAGCATCATTGCAAAAACGTTTTTTTCTCATCCCCACCACTTCAACAAACACGCTATTAGTCAATAATATATATTAAATACATCATTTATTGAATGAATCTAAAAAGTTGATTTTTGTTTATAATAATGCTCAGATGAAGTATTTAATAGAAAAAAATTATAAAAATTTAATATTTTAAAAATATTCATTAAGACAAATTCAATAACATCTTATATGATATTATTTAAAAAAAATATAGTCAAAGTACACGAAAACAATAGTGAATATTGTCAAATAAGTCATCTAAAACATTGGAAGTATATAGTAAACTGTATTCAGAAAAACGTGAATATGTATGCAAATGCAACAACAGCTGTACATATGTACCCCCACGTACAAATTTAAGAATAGGAATTAGGACAGACTTTTTCTTATAAAATAAAATAAAATTGGACAGACTTTTTGAACGGATTTTTATTTATTTATTTATGTTTCACATGCTTGCAGATTTGGGGTTGAAAGATAAGTCTCCATTATTTTATTGTATACAACAATAACGACTTTATAATAGGTCAAAATTAGTTAATTCAATGTCAAGTGAAATGTCATTTATTAAAATTTTATAATTTATTTATTTTGCAAATTAAATAAATCCCTATAAAAACTTCTTACTGGCCCAATATTTTAACTGAAAATATAATACAACATTTGATCAGGGCAATATAATACAAAAAATATAAATTTAATTTATTTTCTCTCTTTTAGGGAAGAAACAAAGAGAGCTTAAGAAGAGAATTAGAGAAGAAACAAATAAGAATCAGAAAATTGTGTCATGAGAAAAACCATTGATAATATGCTCAAATTAAAAAATCATTCAAATCTTTTATGCTTAAATTGTTTGTACACGTAGAAGTTTTCTTAACTCAAAATATTAAAGAATATTTTTTCCCACATACATGGCAGCTGATCATAACTTGAAATTATATTTTACACATTGACCCTTCAACCAAATAAGTCTGCCTATTATTTAATTGAAGAAAGTGGTATGGTCAAATATATTTTAACGCTGACTTTTTTTATTCACATTATATATTCTGTATTTTTCCTTTGTGAGGTATGAGAAAAACATTTCTGAATATATTTAATATACGCCTAAAAGTTATTGTCATTGTTTTTAATAAATAGTGCTGAATGTTTCTCTATAGGCCTGAAAGTTTTTGTCATGGCTATGTAAGGACTTAAAATTGTACGACATATCAATTGGAGGTAACAAAATAAGCAACTTCAGTATTTATATTTTATTGTATGAATTAAAAAGTCATCTCTACTTATCCTTAAAATAAAAGTACTCAAAAACTTCACGAAACGTATTGGGGTTGACAAAAAAGATCAATCTTTTTTTTTGTTGTTTTCCTATCATATTCGCAATTATATTGAAATAATATTAACAACAAATTCTTTAACCTACACTATTCAACATTTTTTTTTATTGATTTAAGTTAACATAACTTCACACCAAATCTTATGATTTTGATCTATATTTGATGGGATAAATATGAATTTTATGGAGTTTTAACATTGCCTCAATTGAGCTGAAGCAACAGACAGTGAAAAAAGATAACAAAACAGCAAAAGGGAAAAAAAAAACAGAGAGCAAATAAAGACAGATATTTTTTCACGAGCTAAATGGTGAAGCAAACAGACAAGCCAACAGGGTACTGACACATAAAAAGGTAGGGGCCAACAAAATAATCCTTTTTTAACAGAGTAAAAATCTCAATCAAAGAAAGGTATTTATTATTACAAAGAGATGTACCTTATTGAGTTTGAGACGATCATCCAAAATTCTACCCTCCGATGTGAAGAGAAAGTCTTCAGCCATTTTGTATAGCAAGTAATCGTAACCTCTTTCATCCGCAACCAAAAATTCTCTTTCCCCAAAATCTACATATGTAGATATTGGTTCCACTTCTGCTTAAAGTTTTTCAAAGATAATTAATCTCCAATTTTAGAACAGAGACAAAAAATGTATACAAATTTAACAAGTGAACAAATCATACACACAATCACAATGGTCCCTAAAAAGTTATCCTACTTCTTCCTTTTTCTTAAATAATCCAATTTTCAATTTCTGACTAATGTATTACAAATCCATAAATACAAATTTTGAACTTTTTCATTTTTTTAGTAAATATCCAAATTATCATTGAAATGGTGGGCCTTATCCGGTCAATCAAATTATGGATATACAAACATAATTTTAAAATTGCAAAATTATAATCGAACTTGTCGTACAATAGCTCGAGAATTCTTTTCGAAGTTGACTTCAATTTCAATGGAAACAACACTATGCTAATTCAGAGTTTGACCAAAAAATAAGTAAAATTTATTTGATGAAAACAAAACTATGCTGAAAAGTGATAATGTGAGGTTAGCTTGATTCCGCAAATTAAGAGTGATAATTAAACAATACACCACTTACCTGCCATTTCAAAATCATGCAGAATGAAATCAATGGCGAGTTCTACTGGCGTCTTAGGCGTCCTAAAATAGTAACAAAGAAAAAAAAATTAATTAACAACATAAAGAAACAAAAAAAGCTAAAAGTAAAAGTAAACATTTCAAAAAAGAAATAATTGAAGATATGATTAAAGAGTCACAACAGAACGCAACACATAACAAAATCGTTTTAACGGCTGAAAACGACATGAAAAGAATTTGCACTTACAAAGACGGTTTCGTTACTTTGTTGCCATCATCATTGGCTTCATCATCTTCTTCTCCTTCTTCTTCATTTCTCAATTTCTGAATCGCAGAGTCAACTGCTTTTTTGTATGAGTCAGCAGCGATTCCACTTGGAATTAACTTTCCACTACATTGCAACCACCAGAACAAAAATATTCTCAGCACTCCAAAATCACAAAACAGAGCAACTAAAAACGTAAAATCAGAAAAGAAAATAAAAGTAGAGAATAAAACGGTTTTATTTTATTAGAAATTTTGGCTGTTCAAAGAAATTTCTCAGTTACCCGTGCAATATAAAACCCTAACACAAACTCAAATACAAAATGTCGATAGCCATAATGATTTGAGAAAATAACTTAGTTATTGGTGTTTAGTGTCGTGTTGGTGTCAGACACAAATACGTGCTACTTTCCTATTTAAAATCATAAAACAGAGCAAAGAACCAAACGACTTCGTTTCAGCTAAAATTAAAAGAAGAAAACATGTTGAATAAAAATTAGGAAAAATAAACTTATTTTTTCTTTGTGGAATTTCGTTCGTTAAAATGAGACTTCTCAGTTATCGCTGCAAGCCTGCAAAAAATCGATAAATCGTAAAACAGAGCAAAACGACGTCGTCAATATTAAGGGCCATAACCGTAAACGAATACAGCACTGAGCGAAACGACGTCGTCTACACTACGAATCGTAACCCTAACTAACTATTTTGTAAAGAAAAACCCTAAAAAAAAATGAAAATTGAATAAAAAAAACGAATGTGATGAATTTTACGAACCTTTGATCATAGATGTTGAAGCGAGCATTGCTATAATCAGAAAAGCAAGTTTTGAGATTATGTTGAACAGCGAGTTCCCAAACAGGATTAGCTTCACGACCTCCAACACCAGCGATCCAACCGGCACCGAGCTCCACCGACACGCCACCGAAACATTCCTTATGGATCCTGCCGCCGATTCGGTCTGACGCTTCAAGGATCACTATGTCTTTTACACCGTTCTCGGCTAATACCTTCGCCGCGGATATACCTTCAAATCAGAGAAAAGAGAGAAATCATAAAGAGATAGAGAAATGAATAATTGAGAAACGCGTTGCGGTGGTTGTGAAGTGGAGATGTGAATGGTGTGGTGGCGGAAGTTACCGGAGATTCCGGCGCCGATGATGATGACGGGGGAGCGATTGGAGGAGCGATTGGGGGAGCGATTGGGGGAGCGATTGGAGGAATCCATGAAATGAGTGTGCGAGAAGAGAAAGAGTCTAGAAGGGTTTGTTTGTTGTTGTAATGTGTTTGTGATTTGCTTAATATTATAGCGGGAGTCGGTTTATATAGTTTTTTTTTCTCCTGTGTTTATATTTCTTTTTTAGGTTAAATATGTTTTTGATCCTTATAAATATGTCAACTTTTCGTTTTAATTCTTTTAAAAATTTTCTTTAACTTGTAGTCTTTCAAAAAAATTTCATCTTCACTTTTGGTCCCTCTTTTAAAGTAAACTCATATATAGAATTCATATTTTTGAATAAAATTTTGTAGAAAAATTCATAATATTACAAGAATCTCTCCTAAAAAAATTAGAATTTTTTAATAAAACATGAATTTAATATGAATTTTTATATTTTTTATGGTTAAAAAAATTCTAATTTTTTTTGGGAAATATTTTTACAATATTTTACACATTTCTGCACAATTTCATTAAAAAAAAAAAATACTAAAATTAACTTAAAAATAGGGACCAAAAGTAGTGATTGAAAATTTTATAGGGACTAAAAGTTGAAGGAAAATTTTAGAGGGACTAAAACGAAAAGGTTGGTATATTTA
>Ga0228711_1006764_pt1 | contig 16877 bp, 12 predicted proteins | sample MedpolnodulmetaG_2_FD_177996 | JGI IMG/M metagenome (GOLD analysis project Ga0228711, IMG submission 177996) | Root nodule microbial communities from Medicago polymorpha collected in Santa Monica, California, United States - brown nodules | ecosystem: Host-associated > Plants > Roots > Nodule...
TTATATCCATTAAGGACCAAAAACAAAATAAAATTTTTTGTGAGGATGAAAACATTCAGTTTAATTTTATAGGGACTAAAATCAAAATTCGTTATATTTATAGGGACGAAAAACTTATTTAACCCTAAAATTAATTACTAAACCCAAGAAAGAGGGAAAAAAACAAAAAAGAAAAAACTTGTAATTAACCAAATGAGCTAGTAAAACAAAGAGAATTGACAATAATGAAAAAGAGCGACCTCAGTGCAAACACCAACAACTTCTTCAACTGATTCTTCAAATATATCTTTCTTTGAAAGCTTATTGAGAAGGTGGTTTTGAAATTTTTCCGTCTCCTGAAACCCACAAACAAAAAGATTATTTATTTATTTTCAAAAAAATAAAAAGTGGGAAGTGAAAAAAAGAAAGAAAACTTACGGAATCAGCAAATTGAGGAATTGGGTCAGGGAATTTGTACTCAGCAGCTCTAGTAATGGAGCGTTTTGTGGATGAAAAGGGTAAAGTTGTGACCTTTCTGTTTATAGAAGGAAATGAGAAACGTTGTTTGCATTTGGTAGTGGTTTGGGAGAAGCATAGCGAAGAAGAAGAAGAAGAAGATTGAGATGAAGGAATGAGAATTGGTACAAGACACCAAGTAGAAGAAGCCATTATTCAAAAACCAAGTTTGCAGTGCTTTATCTCCTAGCTAACTCCAAAGAGTTGCTTTATCAAAAAAATTAGAAAATATTGTTTCTTAAGAAGAAAAAAAAGTTTTATTGTTTATAAAGACCTATTTATCAACTACTGAATTTTTTTACATTTAATAGTAAAAATAAATAAAAAATCAGAAATATTTTATTTTATTTCATCGACAATTAAATTTAGTTATTATAATTATAAATGATAGAAATTAATTTTTTTTATTCAAAAAACAATACATTTAATATGGTGAAATTGATGGCAGTCACACAGACTCAACCACCACCTCCGCCACCTGTCAGCACTGAGGCTGAAGCAGCTACCTCTACTGTCCTTGGTTGGATCATATGTACCGATACTCCGACATACTCTGCTCCACAATGTTCCATGCCCTGGTTCCCACCTTTTACTACTGGCAAAGTGTTCCGTCCTATTGCTTGCGAGGGTTCGATGCCTACTTTTCAACATGCAGCTCATGTTCTTCCGCCGTGTGCAACATTTCCACAAGCTACCATGATCTACCCAGCACTTGCGGTTCATGCTATCCCGCAAGACGAAGGACCCATCTTCCATTCAGGGAGTGTGGGGGCCTATGATAGGATGGATGAATTACAGGAGAAGTATGATGAAATGCAGCGGGAAATGAAAGCTCTCCGTGGGAAAGAAATATTTGGGAAAACTGCTTATGATCTCTGTTTGGTGCCGAACGTCCAGATACCCCACAAGTTCAAGGTCCCAGATTTCGAGAAGTATAAAGGGAACTCCTGTCCTAAAGACCACCTAGTAATGTATGCAAGAAAGCCGTCTGCATATGCCAAGGATGATCAGGTCCTTATCTATTAATTTCAAGAGAGTTTGGCTAATCCTACCCTGAAGTGGTACATGAATCTGGACAAAACAAAGATCCAAACTTTCCATGATCTGTGTGAAGCTTTTGTGCAACAATACAATTATAATGTGGATATGGCTCCAGACAGAAGCGACCTTCAGGCTATGACTCAGGGAAACAAGGAAACATTCAAGAAATATGCTCAGCGATGGAGAGATATCGCTGCCCAAGTCAACCTGCGTATAGAAGAGAAGGAGATGACCAAACTCTTCTTAAAAAATCTCAGTCAGTTCTACTACGAGAAGATGATCGGAAGTGCGCCCAAGGACTTCGCAGAGATGGTCGGTATGGGTGTACAGTTGGAAGAAGGAGTCCGAGAAGGACGATTGGGCAAAGAGAGTGTTCCTAAGAGCAATTCCAAGAAAAAGGACCAGGGAGTGAATATGGTGAAAGGTCAGCCTCGACAACAGGCTTCCCAACAGTATAATTCGCAGAATCGCGTTCAGAAAACTCAACATTATGATCTGATTCCTATGAAATACGCGAAGTTGCTTCCCTCTTTGCTTGAGAGGAACCTTGTCCAGACTAGACCACCTTCTCCTATACCTAAGAAATTTCCGGCTCGGTGGAGACCTGACCTCTTTTGTGCCTTCCATCAAGGGGCACAAGGGATGTTGAGCACTATTTCTCCTTGAAGATTGAAGTCAAAAAACTGATTGACGCCAATGTCTTGCCTTTCAAAGATTTGAATCCGAACGTTTAGCCACAATTAGGTCATTGTTGATGTTCCTTCGGCTACTCATCTGCTCATTTAATATGTTTGTTGTTTGTTTTTAAAAAATCCTTTCATCCCGCCCGAGACGAAAGTGAACTTTTGTAGGGCTTTTTGCTTTAAGTATTGTCATCATTAATAAAAAAAAGTCGTTTTGGTCCCGACTTTGTTTTATTTTGTGCTTTTTCTGGAAAAATGGTAATACAAAGAACCTTAAATGAATAATCTTTTCCAAATGTCTGCATACAATCATTCACTTTCTAAAATCAATCATATGTGCAGATTAAGCATTGATAAAGCCCGTTGAACACATTAACCCTGTACTCTTTCCCGACTTTGAGTTCCCTCAGTCTGAAACTGAAGAAGAGGAGAACGAAGAGATTCCCGATAAGATCTCTCGCCTATTGAGGAATCTTAGCTGTCGAAGTTGCAAACAGAGATCAAGAGGATTGTCCAGAAGATGACATTCATTTACAAAGATTGGCACGAGATGCTACCATCTGCACTTCATGAGTATTGTACTTCAGTACGCACTTCAACATAGGCAACTCCCTCTTTCCTTAACATACGTCATGAAGGACATGCTTCCCGTGGAGGTCAAAATTCCGTCGATAACAGTTCTGCTGAAGTCCAAGCTTGATTGAACTTAAATGCATGACGATCTTATACAACTATATCAAAAGAGGTTGAAACAAACTTCCAACAAGAAGGTTCGTCCCCGTAAAATTCAAGGAGAACACTTTGTGCCCAAAAAGGTATTATCCTTCCAACCAGACTCCAGGGACAAGTGGACGCCTAACTATGAAGGCTCGTGTGATATAACTCTTGTGACTACGGATGTTGACAAACCCGCAAGCTGGTGCAGTCAAGAAATACTTTGTCAAAAATAAAAGCTCGATGAGTCGCAAACCTGAAAAAGCGGCTTAGGCAAAAATGAGTCTCTCGGTGGACTAAAAACCCGAAAGGGCAATCCAGGAAAAAGTTAGAGACATGAATAAAAATAATTATCCTGATAGATTGAAAACCCGAAAGGTCGATCTATGCAAAAATTAAGGATCATGACAAAGTAACTGCATCAATCAGGCACACAATCGACTTGGGGCATCCAGCTATTAAAAGACCTTCAATTTGAAGCATTTGCAGATCAAAGACCCGTAACAGGGAAAATTCAAAATTGTCAGGGAGAATAACAGTTATTATGTTCAATGTACCTTTCACATATACTTACCATTTTCCAAATTTTTCAAAGATCCATGGAGCCACACCATTGGCAGGCCACCATTCAATTCATCAAATTTGAGCATGTGCCCATTTATTTGGAATTCTCATTTATTCTATTTTCGATGGCAATACTTGAAGCAAAAATTTTCAAAATACAATTTTTTTTACATCTTTTAAAAAGTGTGAACAACAAACACACTCTCTTTGAACTCATAAGTAGGTGAAGCATACATCAGCATCTGCCTCGAGAACGGTTACATTTCGGAAGAGAAACATGGCTAAACACTATGGAGAGGACCTTTGCTTTGAGCAAGATGCTGTCACAATCCAGAAATACGAAGAAAAAAAAAAAAGAGCTCGCTAAGCTGAAAACCTGAAAAGGCAGCTTAAGCAATAGAGAGCGTCCCGATGGACTGAAAACCTGAAAGGGCGGTCCAGGCAAAAATTAGGGGCACAAAAAAAGAATATATTTCCGGTGGACTGAAAACCCGAAAGGGCTGTCCAGGCAAAAGTTAGGGATTCTCAAATAAAAAACAAAGAAAAAAGCATGATTGCTGAGGCGTACTACCGTTGAGGCGTACCAGTGGAAGAACACTCAACGCCAGTTTACAAATGGCGACTTCTTCCAGACTTTTGGTCAACAATGGGCTTTATCCCCAAGAGGCATCAGTTTGCTACCTTGTGCCGGATTTTACACCGTCAACGGCTCAATTTTTTCACAATAGTATCATCTCCAAAGAAGTTTGTCGAGTGTTTGTACTGCGATGTCAGTCCACCTCTCATCTTACCTGTCTTGTCTCGTTTCATCGAGTCATCTGTCACATACAATTTATACATTCATACACTCATTCATTCATACATTAATACTTTCATATATACACACATTCATGCAGACACAACATCATTCATACATGGTTGCATTAGTCACCCAGAGTCTTGTTTGGTTGTATCCCTTCAATTCGGTCCTCATTTATCATTGTGCCAAACGACGAGTTCTACAAACGAGCAGTTGGCAATTATCTTATTATCATCAAGAGTGTCACCCCCAATGTGTCTGGTCAAGAGTTGTCACCCATCAGTGTCAAGTGGCAAGTTCCAACAAACGAACAACTTGAACCCTTTCAAAAGTGTCATCCTTAGTGTGTCTGGTCAAGAGATGTCACTAATCAATCATTTCTAGTGGCAAGTTCTACAAAAGAACAACTTGTAACCCTCATTTTCATCAAAAGTGTCATCTCAAGTGTGTCTGGTCAAGAGATGTCACCAATCAAACATATGCCAAGTGACAAGTTCCAACCAAAAAACAGCTGGCATTTTTCTATTTTACCTTTGTACCATGCCAAGTGGCAAGTTCCAACCAACGAATAACTAGCATTTACCTTTCAATTTCATTGTGCGCCAAGCGGCAGGTTCCAACCAACGAACAATTGGCATTTTTCTATTTTACCTTTAGCACACGTCAAGTGACAAGTCCTAACAAACAGACAGCTTGCATCTACCTTTTTACCTTTATCATATGCCAAGTGGCAAGTCCTAACAAACAGACAACTTGCAATTACCTTTTTACCTTATGTCAAGTAGCAAGTTCTAACAAACGGACAAATTGAATTTACCTTTTTACCTTATGTCAAGTGGCAAGTCCTAAAAAATGGACAACTTGCATTTACCTTTTTACTTTATGTCAAGTGGCAAGTCCTAACAAATGGACAGCTTGCATCTACCCTTTTACCTTTATCATATGCCAAGTGGCAAGTCCCAACAAACGGACAACTTGCATCTATCTTTTTACCTTTAACACATGCCAAGTGGCAATATCATATGTCAAGTAGCAAGTCCTAACAAACGGACAACATGTATCTACCTTTTTTACATGCCAAGTGGCAAGTCCTAACAAACGGACAACTTGCATCTACCTTTTTACCCTTACCTTATGTCAAGTGGCAGGTCCTCCATATGAACAACTTGCAAATATATATTCAATTTTCTCAAAAGTGTCATCCCTAGTGTGTTTGGTCACAAGACGTCACCTTCATTTTACCTTCATACAACTATCATTTCCGATAGTAGGTAATCTATTTCATTTGTCTTCATACATATATCTTACGGGTAGTAGACAATGTCCTTTCTCATTTTACCTTCATGCAGCTATCATAGCATGATAGTAGGTAATCTATTTCATTTGTCTTCATACAGCTATCTTACGGGTAGTAGACAAATGTCCTTTCTCATTTTACCTTCATACAACTATAATTGCACGATAGTAGGTAATCTATTTCATTTGTCTTCATACAACTATTGTTCCAGACAGATACGATAGTAGACAATCATCTTCCCCAGTAAAACTACATTACCCCTCAGTGGAGTCAGATCCCGTTTCTTCAACGAATTTGGGTATCCCGTTGTTGTTTCTTTCCCAGTCAAAATCACCTTTACTGTCTTGCATTCATACTTGCATCACAAGCATTCATAACATCTTAGGTCAAAATTGGCGTACTCCATATTTAAGTCTCTTCGGCCCGTCAAATCAAAGATTTCATCTTCAAATCTCCAGACGAAGAAACTTAAATAGGGGCATCTGTCATACCCCAATTTTTGACCTTAAGTCTTACTGTCACATGTCCTCTAATCCGAAATATCCTCTGACTTTTCAGAGAAAAATTTGGCAGAGAGGTATTTTCTTTTTTAGTCTCTTCAAATTTAGTCTTTTTTATTTTTTTTATTTTTATTTTTATTACTTTTTTTAATTTTATTTCCATCTTTTATTTTTATTTTTATTTCAGTTTGTTTTTTTTATGTTATTTTCTTTTTATTTATTACTTAGAATAGGTACAAAAATAAAATGTCCAAAATTTTTCAAGTTAAGTGTCAACTTTCACATTCCTCTTTTAAATTTCACCATTAAACACCATTCAAATCACCATAAAAAACAATTAAACCATTTTTCCATTCTCATCAACCTCCTCACCTATAAATAAAGCCCGCATTCCACACTTCAAAACACACCAAAAGTTCTCTTGAGTTGTCAAATAACTTTTCTCTCTTCTCACTCCTTTAGCTTGTGTTGAAGAGCTATTATTTTCCTCCTCTAATTATTTTTGTCCCTTCGGTTGTCCCTTCCTTTTATTTTCTTGCATTTTATTTCTTTTTAGCAATTTTGCATTTCATTTTATTTCTATTTAGCCTTTTAATTATTGTCATTTATTTTCCAGCAATTATAATGTATTTAGGTCCAATATAAATATAAATGAGAAGAATCATGCATGTTTCCTTTTATTTATTTATTTCTGCTTTTATATATTGAAAAAAATGCAAAATAAATTAGGTTAGATTAAGGGATTTTGTGGTGATGCAACGTCACTACGAAATTCCCGCGCTTTTATTTTTATTGTCAAATTAGTTTAATTTTTAGGTTTTAATTAATAATTAAAAAGAACAAAAACATGCAAATAACCAAAAATCCAAAAAAAATCATTTTCATAATAAACCTTGATTTTTCAATCAAGTGATTCCCTTTTATTTTTTCTTTCTTAATCAATTTTCAATGAACTTAATTATACTTTGAGTCATTTTTCTTTTAAAATAAAAAATACAAACCAATTCTATTTTGCCACTTGACTTTTTTTACTTTAAAGCTTTTTCAAAACTAATAAAAAATACAAAACAAATGAAACAGTAATTTTTACCCCGAACTACGAGGTTTTGATCCCTCACGAGTACGTAGGCAAAGGACTTGTCCTGCCAAATCAACTAAAATTAATTTTCTTTTTCTTTTTTAACTCACCATTCAATTCTATTTTCTTTTATTTAAAGAAAAAAAAAACAAGTAAGTTATAGCACAAAAATTAAATAAAATCAAGAGGTTCTCGTAGAGTACTACGAATATTTAGGGTGCTAACACCTTCCCTAAATATAACTAACCCCTGAACCCTAAATCTTTTTAAGGTGGTAATTTGAACTTTTTTCCCACTTTCTTTTAAAAAAATAAAAAAGTCCAGTCGTGAATAAAAATAGTGAATTTGTGCTAACCAAATAGCTACGACCTCCAAAAAATGACACGACAGTAAGGTATGGATTTTTATTTTTTATTATAATAATAATAACTTCTTGTTAATAAAAGACAAATTAATCACCAATTATAAAATCATAAAATTGTTTTTAGGTGGAAACTGACCCATTGAGAAGGACACTGACTTATTCTAGATTAAGAATTGTAGTTAGATTTAATTTAATCTCAATAGATGTCCATAAATGCGATTGACAATAAGTGTTTATTCATCAAATGAGTTTAGATTTATATCCCCTCTGTCTCACAATAGTTTTTTTTTGTTTAAATATTTATCTCAAATTATTTGTCACTTTTATAATATCAATACAATATTAATAATTTTTTTCCACTAACATAGCTTTATTTATCGCATTTCAATCATCTATAACTATTCCACTAATCATAATCATTTCCTTAATAAAAAGTTAAGAGATAGTATCATTGAGTAAAGAATTATGTGCCCTTGATTTGCTCAATTTCTTGGAAAAACATCTATTGGAAAATGGTTTGAGCTCTAAAATAGTATTATTTTTTTGTCAAGTGGCCTAGTAGCAGAAGTTCACACATTGTAAACGTGGAGAAGTGGAGAGTCAGGTTCAAACCTGGCCCTGCATAATATTGTTCTTGCATCTACCAACTGAGTCGTGCTTACTAAACGTATTCATTTATTAACAAAGTAAAAACGATTGATATTAATCACTTTATATATACTCTAATAAAAGCTAATTTAATAATTCATACAACCAAAAAAAAAAAGTTAATCGTTCATTTTAGACAATTATAAATTTATAATATGGGTCCTTTAAAGTTCATTAAAAAAGATTCATTATTCCTTCAAACATTCCCTGCAACCCAACATGTTCTTCATCAATTTAGTTTGAAATTCATGAGAGAAAATATTTTTGAATCAAACAAAACCGATCATTTTTTAGTGGTTTGGATTTTTTTCCATCACAAACTTAAACCAAACCAACTTGTTACCCTTAACGCTACATAGAAAAAACTAGGTTTAAATATGAACTCTCAAAATAGTAGTGTTGAGGTTGTTCACATGAGACGAAGTGGCACTGGCAATTGACTTGTTCATGGTTTGGTCCAATTTGTCATTTCAAACCGAAACAAAATTTGGATTGTTGATTCCTCAAAAAAAATAAAATTGGTTTGTTGATTTTCGTTTCAGAGAGATCTTACTTTTCTCTTTTAAATTATAGACATTATAAAATGCTTATTTAAAATCAATTAAGTGTGGTCGAAGTATTATATGATCATTTATTATTTTTAAAATCAATTAAGTGTGCTCGAAGTATTATATGATCATTTATTTTGTTCTTTGAAAAAATTTTAAAAATATAAAATATAATTTAAAATATAGTCTTAGTCCTCCATAACCTTTCCAAAATCCTCTCCCAAACAGACCCTTAGGATGTACTACTCTCAAAAGAATGTCAATTCTAAAATAAATTTATTCTCTTCTTACAATGCAAATCTAGAAGCACGTTAGCTAGTGTCTGGTAGGCCACAAAACAATATTACAGCTCAAATTGGGAGAGGTATCTAACATGCATATGAATCGTCTATTTCATTTCATTCAACTGGTTTAAATCCAAAATAGTCAGTGTTTGCCAAGAAAGAATTGGAATCAACAAAATAGATGCACAATAAACTTTTCTAGATTACAGGGCATGCATGTCCAAAACAATCCATATGTTGTTGACAATAAGAGCTACCAAATTACACAACAAGACAAGACAATTTTCAAAATTTCCCTTAAGTTTGGTAATCAACCTTTTCAATCGTTCTAGATATCTACAATTTGTTCCCTTCCTCACTGTTTCTTTTGTTCGCTACTGTATTCAAGTCCAGTGTTCTTTAAGGCTTTCAACTTTCTGTATCCTATATCAGTTCCAAATATCCTATTATAATGGACAAAAATATCACATATCAGTGTCAGTTTAACAAGCGGGATATCCAATTTATAAACCAATGTTACTAGGAAATAGATTACCAGTCATCGTGCATTCATGTTGCTGACCTAGACAGTATGATTTTGATCTGACAGTTTATGTTTTGACTTCATTTTTGGATATGTTTTGTAGAGTCAAAGTACAAACCGTCAGATTAAGATCAGGACGGCTGAGATCACATGACTGTGAATATGAAGTCATAACAAGAGCAGTGAGTCCAGTCCAATGTTACTTAGCTCATCTTATTAAGAGGAATAAATAAATAAAAAACTTACCGGTCCATGTATGTAAAAGTTGATGAATAGTTTCCAGATTTGGTGTACAACAAACGATGGTGATAGTCATGAAAATCGGCTCTGGAAATGGGGATATAAATTTTAACTACAGAGAAATAAACAAAATAACTGAAACTAAAAGGTTGATGTCAAGTAAAGGAAAAGGAAATTCACCCTCCATAAAGTGGTAAGAAGTTTGAGGGGCTCCATGGGAAATGATAACCGCAATGTGCCTCAACTGTCTCAAGGACTCTAAGAACCACCCATAGCCAAAGAGTAATCAAGTGAGGACCAGTGATAGCAGGACCAACCATGGTCGGAAATCCAAGGAATAGTATCTCAGCAGGATGACCATATTCAGAAGTTAGTCCAAATGGTGTGGCATACCTTCACAACATAGTTAAACATCTTTGAGCTTCAAGAAAAACCCAAAACCACTTCACAACTCATTGATAATTGTAGAACATGTATAAAACTTACTCGTGATGAACACTGTGTACGTGTTTGTACAACCATTTTGTGTGCATTATCCTATGTCCCCAGTAGAATAAAAAATCCTCCAAAATGAAGTAAAATATTATCTGCGTTAAAACTACTCTCCTACGAAATCGAAAGCAAGTCTTGTTAAGCAATCTTCATGGAAAGATGTATTCTAAATGTTTATAGGAAAAGTTCCCATCATGAAACTCGTAAGCGAACTAATGTTCTAAAAAACCTTGAAATTACCAGGACGGCAGAGGAAGGCTACTATGCATGCCCATGTATTTGAAAACAGGATATGAAAAAATCATCGCAGGTAGATTGACTCCAAAATGATACACCAATAAGCGAATAATACATCTCTCCTCAGATTCAGGGCTGTTAGTTTTTGCCTACATGAAAGTGAGAATTAGCAGTAAAATCTTACATACTGATCATACTATACTCATATAGTATGATGATACAATGCTCTAAATCGATGGCTGAAAAAAATGAAGCTGCAGGAGCAATACTCGTATCATATATAATATATGCTGTTGGTGTAGGAAAAGGACCAAGAGAGACTGGATTGATGACCAACATACCAAATCTCAAACACAAGCAGAAACATGATTTAGTCGCATAAAAATAAAAGACAAAATTCAAATATTTCTGTTACAGAGTAGACGATTACATATCAAATAAGGATGGAATACATTTATCTTTCGAAGATGGTACCAGAATATGTTCTCAGTTTGCATTAATGAACTACAGGATGCACAAGTCAAATAAACAAACCAAAAAAATTGCTATATAACTTTTTATATAAAATTTCTTGATATGCTGATGAAAATAAATTGACATATGTTTTGCAGGATTACAAAACATCTATTACTGTTTAAAAAGGAATATCCCCTATAATATCCACTTTTAAATACCACGACACATCGTTTAAAATCGTTTTAGTATAACACAAAAGGCAAGGAAAAGTTGAACGATTGATATCAAGGAAATGGAATTGCTCTAAGGATTATAAAAGCATGAAGATAAGTTTGTCCATCAAACGTGCCATAAGTCCTTTAAAAGGAAAGATGGGGAAGAAAACATAAAGTGGCTAACTCAATATTGTCAAATAACCGTTATAGCGTAGCGGAATTGGAGAAAATCACTATTGTTCATTGAATACTAAGTGTTGTCAAATATCGACGCTATATCATTGTAGCATTGTGGAATTTGAACAACCCGTTATTTTTGAAAATCTATGATTGCCAACCCTAGGTTAATCTAGATTGAAATACAAAAATAATAGTAATAAAGTTTAAGGTGGCAATGAAATTAAAAATGGGTAAACCTGAATTTTGTACTTTGAGAGCCATCCTGCCCTCTCAAGCAAAATAAATGGAAGCCCGGATAAAAAGAAAACAATTTCATGCAGAAAGAAACTCCCGAAACATGCCAATTGAAAGTCACTGAAATTTGTGATCAGGTACTGCAGAAAAAAAACCAAAAAGAAACAGAAAACCCGTTATTTTCTATGGTTTGCGATTAACATCACTGATTTTAACTCACTTCAGGTACTCTTCAAGTGAAAATCCGAATAATAAAATAATCCAAATTCTATTTCATCAAAATGAATAATAAAGAAAAAACAGAGAATAATAATAAAAATAAAATGCATGTAATGATTTGGAAATAAGGAAGAGAACCTGCCAAGTAGATTCGATGATGAACACCATAGCGAGAGGAGAGGAGAGAAGTGCCACTGCCAAGTCACACTGAGTTCCAGATCGATACAAACACTATTCTATTCTATTGTATTTATAATAATAAATCTATGAGGTTTGGTCAAAAATAATAATATCTTAGATTTAGTTCATATGCACTTTTTCTTTTCTTTAAATTCATATGAAATCGATTGGCTTGGAGTGAGTCATTGTTTTAACTCTTTAATCCCAAACATCACCTTCATCAATTTTTTTCCTATAAAAAGAGAGACCAGAAATTATAATTATAGTATGATTATATCTTTTTTATAATAAATATAATATTATCTTTTGCTAAAAAAGAAATAAAACTTGTGATAACTAATAACAAAAAAAAAATTAAATAAAAGTAATTTTGATATATACAATTTAGAAATTATTTTTAGAAGACTTTTAAGAAAAAACTATAAATCAAGGATGAAAAAGCATTCAAGTTGAAAATTATTCTGCATGTTAAAATAATTTTTTTTAATTAATATGGTCAAAAAGACATGGAACAAAATTCTTAATTATTTAAAACATTAAATGTAAAAATCATTTTTCAGGATTTTTTTATTTTAAAATGAATTTTTTCTATTTCAAAATTTTCCATCCAACTCATCTATTCTATTGAATTTTTTCGATTTTAAAAATTTTGGAAAATTTTTAAATTTCGGAAATTTTTTCTGATTTTTTTTATTTAACAAAAAAATCTGAATATTTTTCTATTTTTTTAATTTTGGAATTTTTTTAATGGTTTTTCTGAATTTTTTATTTAAGAAAAAAATCTGAAATTTTTCTATTTTAAATTTTTGGAAATTTTTTTGAATATTTTTCTAATTTCAGAAATTTTTTAATGCTTTTTCTGAATTTTAATTTTAGAACAAAAATCTTAATTTTTTTCCGATTTAAAAAATTTTGGAAAAAAAACTGTATATTTTCCAAATTTTTTAAATTTTTTATTTTAGAAATCAATATTTTGAAAAAATCTGAATATTTTCCTAATTTCGGAATTTTTTTAATGTTTTTTCTGAATTTTTTATTTTAGAAAACAATATTTGGAAAAAATCTGAATTTTTCTATTTTAAATTTTTTGGAAAACAATCTGAGTATTTTTCTAATTTTTTAATTTCGGAAATTTTATAAGTTTTTTCTAAATTTTTTTATTTTAGAAAACAATATTTGGAAAAAATCTTAATTTTTTCTATTTTAAAATTTTTGGAAAATTATCTGAATATATTTCTAATTTTTTATTTTCGGAAATTTTTTAATGTTTTTTCTGAATTTTTTTAGTTTAGAACAAAAATCTTAATTTTTTTTATTTTAAAAATTTTGGAAAAAAATCTCAATATTTTTCTAATTTTTTTATTTAAGAAAAATATCTGAATTTTTTCTATTTTAAAATTTTTGGATAAAAAATCTGAATATTTTTCTTATTTTTTAATTTCGGAAATTTTTTAAATATTTTTTCTAAATTTTTTAATTTTAGTAAAAAAATTAATGTTTTTTTATTTAAAAATAAGCAGAATACATTCAAAAATATTAACTATATATATATATATATATAGATATATATTACTTTTTCTGGTGTTAGTCTATCTCACATTAGTTTTCATCTCCATGGCTTTTCAGATTTTCAGTTTTTTCACTATTTTTATGTTCATGATAATTACACTCAAAATTAGGAATCATTACAACAAATATGACTTCGGTAAAAATATACCTCCAGGGCCATGGAAGCTACCCATTTTAGGAAATATTCTCGATCTTGTTGCAACAAATCCACCTAGAAGATTAAGAGATTTAGCCAAAAAATAAGGACCTTGATGCATCTTCAACTTGGTGAGATCTTTTTCATTGTTATTTCTTCACCAGAAGTTGCTAAGGAGGTTTTAAAAACACATGATATTATTTTTGCATCAAGGCCTCATCTTCTTGCCACAGACATAGCATCTTACAATTCAATGGATATAGCTTTTTCACCTTATGGTGATTATTGGAGACAACTTAGAATTAAGCACAAGAAGAGTCAAATCTCTTTGGTCAGCAAGACAAAAAGATATCAATTCTCTCCTAAAGAAGATTGCTTCAAATGAAGGATCAGAGTTCAATCTCACTGAAGAAGTTCTTTCAATGATGTATACATTCACTTCAAAGGCTGCATTTGGTAAGAAATATTTGGAACAAGAAGAGTTCATATCAGTTGTAAAACAACTCATAAAACTTGCTGGAGGGTTCTATATTGGTGACTTGTTTCCTTCAGCTCAATGGATTCAAAATATATCTGGATTGAAGCCTAAGCTTGAGAAGTTAAGCCAACAAGTAGACAGGATACTGGGCCATATCATCACTGACCATAAAGAGAAAATTTCAAGAAGAGAAAACGAAGGTTTGCCTGAAGCTGAGGAAGATCTGATTGATTGTCTCTTAAAATTTGTGGAAAGTGGCAGTGACATGGATTTTGAATTAACTACTGATAATGTCAAGGCTATAATTCTGGTATTCACATTAAATATCTCTTTAATTTTTATATGTATTGAGTGATTTTAAATTGTGGTTGCGGTTAATAAACTCCCCCAAGAACAAATTGTTCAACACCTGATTTCGATTCATGGATAGAACAATTCTTGGACGGACTTTATTTACCTGGTCAAACTCCGGATTATCAGGGTCACTTATCCCCGAGAACCAGAGGGTTATTAAAACTTTGAACTTGTATATTTCAGGACGTGTTCTCTGCTGGAAGTGAGACTGCAGCAACTACTGTTAATTGGGCAATGGCTGAGATGATAAAGGATCCAAGAGTTTTGAAGAAAGCACAAGCTGAAGTAAGAAAGGGATTTGATAGGAGAGGAATGGTTGATGAAGCTACGATTGGTGAGTTCAAATATTTAAAATCAATCATCAAAGAGTCATTAAGATTACACCCTTCCGTTCCTCTCCTTCTTCCAAGGGAAATTCGAGAAGCTTGTGAGATTAATGGCTATCGTATACCTGTCAAAAGTAGAGTCCTAGTAAATGCTTGGGCCATTGGAAGGGATCCTAAATATTGGAATGACCCAGATAAGTTTTATCCTGAAAGGTTTATGGATAGCTCTATTGATTTCTTAGGAACTAATTTTGAGTACATTCCATTTGGTGCTGGTAGGAGAATTTGTCCTGGCATGAACTATGTCTTGGCTAATATAGAGCAGGTCCTTGCACTTTTATTGTATCATTTTGATTGGGAACTTCCCAATGGAATGAAAAACGAGAAATTAGAGTTGGGAGAAGAGTTTGGAGTTACTATGTCAAGAAAGGGTGACCTTTACTTGATTCCCATTACATCTCATCAGTTGCTTGTAATCTAAAAAGGAGGAGGTTCTGTGAAAGTTGTACTACTTGAAGATTGAAATGTTATGTTCCTGTTGTTTAGAGTGAAATGTTATGTTACATTCTGGATTTACCATAAGTAGCTTATTTATACTTGTTGTTTACTGTTTAGAGTGAAATATGATCTTATTTTCATTTTAAACCATTACTACAATTTCTTCTTTTTTTGATAGAGTCCATTACTACATTTTCCTTTTCACAATACTGCATGTTTTATTAATTTGAATGTAGTCGCTTTAATCTTGTAGAAATCATATGTGATTTTTCTGTAACGGTCTACTAGTGGACCATTGCAAATGACCTACTATATCTTTTTACCCTAAATTATTCCTTTTCCAAATCTGTGTGTTCAAGGGATTTTAATGACTTTTTAAGATTTTAAAGACTTTCAAGATTTGTAATTTGGATTTCAAGGGATTTATATCCAAAGATTTTAAAAGACTATCAAGATTTCAAATGTTTTTTGTTTTGTTTTGATAAGGCCAAGAGAGAGGTTAGACATCAGAGGGAAATAGAAGTATCCCAACTAGGTTGGCACCCAACCGAGACCCCCATCCTCTACTGCCTTTCCAATACGTAATATTATTAAAAAAAGGAAAAAAAATATATACAAGAGGGGGGACTAGACAAAAACCCTCAGAAACAAAAGGAAAGCAATAGAAAGAAACATAAATGACTAAGGGAAACAGTAATTAGGCAATCCATTTCTGTCTCTAGAAAAGTCATCCGCCAAAGAAGAAGGAAAAGTGGAATACCATACAGTGTCAGTCAACACATGACCCAAAGAAGCAAGCTTATCGGCACAACAATTTCCCTCCTGGAAAATATGAGAACAAAGCACCATCATACCATGTTGAAAACAATTATAACACATGTTTCGAATACGAATAGAAAGATGTCTGGGTTCTTAAAAGCATGCACCACACAAGTCGAATCACATTCAAGCGACAACCGATTCCAATTATGCTTAGCAACAAACTCCATTGCAAAAATCAAACCCAAAATTTCCGCGTCAAACACCGATCCTCGACCAACATTACTTGCAAAACAGCCCAAAAAAGTACCTCTAAAATCACGGAAGATTCCACCACAAGAAGCATTATGATAAATCCCCGAACCATCCGTGTTCGCCTTTACCCAAGAAATGGTGGGAGGCTTCCAAACAACCAAAGCAATATCCTTAACACGCCTGAATGAAGGAGGAATTAAAATTTTATTGAAAACAGCAACATCCAAATTAATACAATTACCATTGGAATGCATCCCGGACAAAGCAACCATGGATGTAATTCTGGCCAAAGTCAAGTGAATACAGGGAGAGGCCGAGCTGAAGCGAAAAGCATTACGGGCAAGCCAAATACAGTACACTGTGTGAACAATAGCAGCCACAATGACTGAAGTAGATAAAATAGTCACAAGGAAGGGGGGGTTTGAATTGTGACCCTTTAAAAATTATCCTGAAACTTAAAAACAATTCTCAAGTAGTTTACTTGGAAGTGTTAAGTTAATATTCTGACTTC
>Ga0228711_1006765_pt1 | contig 16876 bp, 13 predicted proteins | sample MedpolnodulmetaG_2_FD_177996 | JGI IMG/M metagenome (GOLD analysis project Ga0228711, IMG submission 177996) | Root nodule microbial communities from Medicago polymorpha collected in Santa Monica, California, United States - brown nodules | ecosystem: Host-associated > Plants > Roots > Nodule...
GCTAGATCCTAGCATCAAAAGAGAACCTTTAAGTAAGGATGAAGAGGAGATGCTTTTGCAGCTTCATACACTTCATGGTAACAAATGGGCACACATTTGCAAACACTTTCCTGGAAGGACAAACAATGCACTAAAGAATCACTTTCATGTGATTAAGGCTAGGAGGCAAAGGGAACTACTATCATCTATTGCAAGAAAGGAAAAGCTGACATATGAGATCCCAGCAAAATTTGCCATCACAAGTCCCATTGATGAATCCAATCTCAACCTCACTAGGCCTTTACCTAGTTCACTAATGGGTATACTTTGAATCCTTTATTTCAGCTTATCAAACAATTTTAAATATTGGTTCGTGACTACAACAATAATTGCAATAACATATTTTTTAATGTCTTTGCAACTTTGACTGAAGCTGCATTGGCCTCATTTAACAATGATTTTCATGTAAACCTTTAAATTGCTTCAAAATTTTGTTATTTTTTCTCATGTCTTTGTTTATATTAAATATCATATATTAATTTACTTGACATATGATATATTTATGACCATGTTGTTGATTTTTTTATTGTGTTATACTTTTAGGTTTTCTTGAAGAAAGAATGGTTGAAGCTGAATTTGCAAAAGCTTGCAGTGCTATGAGAGAGTTTAGGATTGCAGACCAATCCAATCATTCATATTCAAACTTAGAAGGTTCACCATCTGAGTTAGCTGCAACAAACATGAACGGTGGATCAATTTTGGGGGATAGTGAAAATGTGGAAGATAAGATTAAGATACCATTTTTTGACTTTCTTGGAGTAGGTGATACATAGGGAACTTTTTGATGATGTAATAGGGAATTGAGGAGGGGAATAAAAGGAAAAAAAAGGGTGTAATGGAGAATAAAAGGACACATTGATGTTGTAGTTCTATCCTGACTTACACATAATGTGAGTTTCGTTTTTCAGTAATTATAAAATAAATTGTAATGGCAAAATTTTCAACTTCTAGTTTTAATACAAAATTAAATCTAATCAAGATACTGAAGAAAAAAAAATCTAATTAAAAACATCTAAACAAGTCAAAACTAATTCCTAACATTTAAATATTGTTTTAAGGAACCTTTTAAATTAATTTTGTATTTTTAAATTTTGGAAATAAACATACACTAAATGATACTATGTCATATAATCCCTAAAAAAAAAAAAATATAATATAAATTAAAAAAAAAATAGTGTGATATAAGTCAATATCATGAGGGATTATGAATTTCAGATGCATTCGATATTAAAATGTGATTTCACATATGGGACCAATCCTATATATTTGATTAACAACAACAATCAAACCTTAACCCCATTAAAAAAGATTGATATTATAGATCAAATTACGATATAATATTCTATCATAAAACATATTTAAATCAATTTACTAATGTGTTTCTGTTGCACATTACATTTAAAATGTTATATAAATTATTTAGTTTTTTTTAATTAAGGTATACGATGCCTTTTTTTTTAAGGAAAGGTATAGGATGTCTATCACTTATTATTTTTATTTTTATTTTATACTTTTTAAATTATTTAGTCTGTCAAAAAGTCTGCATTAAATTAAAGTTGACCATTTATTTAGTATGTGAATTAATTTTAGTATAACATCTGAATCTATTAATTGCTATAATTTATATTAGTATAAAATAAATACTTTAAAAAGTATAAAATAAAAATAGTATAATTTTAATATTACAAGGAAAACCAGTTGTTTTCCAAGTATATAAATTAAAGTAATTATAAGAAATTAAATAAAATCAAATAAAGAATTATATTTTATAAAAGCTAAGTAAATCATAATTTTTAATTCATTTCTTTTTTGCTAGGAAAGGAGAGAGGACATGCATCAAGAGGAAACACCGACAATCCAACTAGGTTGGTATCCCGGGAAACCTCCTTCCTATGCCGCCAAACTCTAAAATTTTATTAAAAAAGGGGAAAAATATATACAAAAAGAGGGGGGACTAGGCCAAAAACCTCAAAAGACCAAAAACAAAAAAAATGCTAAAGCAAACTACAGAGACCTAAGGAAACTTATAGTTAGGCCAACCAACTCTATCACATAAGAAGTCCAAGTGCAGCTCTGTCTCATCTCGGACATTCCAATAAAGTAGATTCATTATGAAGGAGGTTTTGTACCCTTTGCACGGGTGTTATACGAAGTGTTTCCTAACACTTGCTTTTTCACTGCCTGCTGCTGCTTCTTGGACAATACTTGCGTGAAACCTTCATCCGTCGTCCGTTGGTCATATTCACGAATACGAGCCCATAAATCCGAGTCTCTCTGGACATTTTTAGAAACCTTAACATCTTGGTGCAGAGTAGGAAAAACATGCACGTGAGCAATATTATCATGCATAATCTGAACTTCTGTTTCGTTACTCTCATTTTTTGCTGTAATGTTCGGCCTTGTTTGAGTTTGTGCATTCCGTTCCAATTCCATAACACCAATAAACGGTGGTTGGGGTATTGCTATAGTGTTTACATCATGACTATCCTTCTAAGTTTAAGTGATTTCCTCCAAGACATGGACTGATGTACTAGGTAACCGCTCCTTGTGAATTTAATCTTCAACATTATGTACCTCAAAAGTTATAGCCAAGGGCTCTGTCTGTCTGTTGGACCGTGTGCTCTATGTCAGTCTGTTGGACCGTGTGCTCTTCCACTTCAAAATCCAGAGTGGACACATCAATTGGCTATTACTCATCCTGTCCGGCTGTGGCACCAGATTGTGATAGTAATTGAATAGCATCATGTTGTGGTATTGTATTGCCAGCTGCAACGTCATTAATCACCGGAGCTTTGAAAGTTGTAGATGAACCTATGCCGTCTGGATTATCTTTGGGCTGCCATTTCTGAGTTTGTTGTTTCTGTAGGACAATTTTCTTCTATTTGTCATTCACATGAGTAACATTGGTGAGGTGCAGCCACCGAAAATAGGTAATGTGATGTCCAATGTTTCTACAGTGAGTGCAAAATGTCGACAATCTTTCATAAATAATTTTGATTGAAAAAGAAAAACAATCCCTCTCAATCATTACCTCGTGGAAGAGTTGTTTTGCCAGGTCCATCTCCACCAAAATACGGGCATAGTGTTCGAAGACTCGGTTTTGCGTGGCTGAGTCAATTAGTAGAGGAGTTCCAATTGCGCTCGCAATCTCCCTTAGTCATTTCTTATTCAAGGAAATTAAAGTATTACAAGAAAAACAATTGTTCCTTGCCGCTAAAGCAAACTCTCTCAGAGTAGGGGTGGCAAAAATACTCATGCCAGCAGGTAAAATCCATCACGGACACGAGGCAAGTGGCTAAATGGGTATCCACGGGTATAATAAACGGGTATTTGACAACCCATTATTATATGGATACGAACACAGATTTGATTGTACCTATACCGACGGGTACCCATACCCGATAATAAATTAATTAAATCTAAAATATCCTTATATCTATACTATATATAAAGAAAACAACCCCTTTCAGCTCTTTTGGGCTGACTTTTTCTTTCCAAAAACGCCCTCAATTTTGTAACAAATAGATAAGAATAAATCATTGACATCCTTATCTCGGAGAAACTTCAAGGACAAGAGCCTAATACAAGGGAAAGAAAATAAAAGAGGCGTTAAGTGGATTCTTTTGGACCTCGACCCGAAAAATTAAAAGAGCAGAAGTCACAACCATTTTGAGCAGGGAGATATAGGTGCCACATAGGGGACCCAAAGTTAGGAAAGTTACCCATCCAAAATTTCACTGGATAACGGTCTAATCTAACAGATCATGATCGCTAAATGTGGAACTAGAGGTGGTCTATTAGCAGGGAGATATAGGCTAGATCTAATGGTGAAAAAATTAAAGCTTCAGTCTGGTTTATTAGCTTTGTCAAAGAATTTATTTTAATTATGGTCTGACCTTTTTAAAAGCTCGTCTAAAAGCCTAATTTGTGCTAAAAAAATTAAATAGAGCATTTGACCTAATATTAAAAGAGCATAATAAGCATATATTTGTTAAAGGGTAAATAAGTCAATAATTTTTTTTAAAACATGTACATCCATTATATTGCATGTATATCTAATAAAATTTTATAAAACTTGTACATCCATTTTGTAGAGGCTAATAAGCTTGTATTGCATATATTTGATCTATTGTCTTTTATTTTTGTTGTAAATAGGGTTCCTTACTTTATAATTTGAAATAAGATGAGAATGACAATAGTAAAAGATTAAGAGAGTAATGCCCAAAAGTATGTGTAGTCATTGGAATTGAAAAAGATTAAAAGAAGTTTGTAACTCATTAGAAACCTCAAATTGTAAAAAAATATTTTGCAAAAATATGAATAAATTGTGGTATTGAAAATTTGAAGGAACCAAATATTTATTAATATAATGTAGTATATATAATTACATATATATGGGTCGGTCTGGTAGACATAGTAGGCTTATATATATGCCTTAGCATAGCCTATTTAAATTAACGAGTTTTTGTAAAAAATCTTAAGCCTAATCTATTTAATAAACGAGCTAGGTTGTGCTATGCTTGAAGTAGGCCGAGTCATAGGCCCCTGACGGATGGCCTGACCTATTTCATCCCCTATCTAAAACCAATGTCAAATGACCATCTAGATGGTCACACAGTCACACTTGTTCCTCAGGGACAATTGTCCAGGTTAAGGCTTGACAACCGAAATAACATTTTCATTTCTTAGTAATAATAAATATGAATTACTAGTATATATGCATAGGAATATAATCAGAATTGCCAGAAGTTTGTTCTCTAAAATGTTGTAAATTTTTTCGTCTCAGATTCAATGAATAATACACTTGAGTCGTCATCATATATATATATATATATATATATATATTTATGACATCCAACTTTTATAATAAGTTCTTATATAATAGATAATTAGTTTTTTTTTACTATGTACAGCAAATAAATATTTAAATTTGTATGATAATATATTCTTTATGAAATATAATAAAAATGCATTGTACTAAAAAAGTACTCAAACTACATTATTTTATGTATTAATTGGAAAGAAATAATTTTCAAGTAATATCATTCTAATATATTAGTATTTTTTTTTACTGGTATTTTTTTGTGGTGTTCGAGGTTTGAACCCCGGACCTTGCATATTTTATGTATTGTCCCTATCAACTTAGTTAAGCTCACGAGGACCTTTGACTACTACTTTAAGCAATATTGAATATTTACTATTTTAAATAAATTAAATTATTCATTGTATACACTAAATATTTTAATAATATTTTAATGAAAATTATTGATACACCTAAGCCATAATAGGCTATATTTATGACATCCAACTTTGAAAATAATTTCATATATAGTATATAATTAGTTTTTTTTTCCACCAGGTATAGAAAATAAATATTTAATTTTATAAGATAATATAATTTTAATTAATTATAATCATAATACATTGTATCTTCCTTTTAGAAAAACAAAAAATGAAAATACACTGAACTAAAAAGCACACAGACTACGTTTTATGTGTTAATTAGAAAGAAATAGTTTTATAGTAATATCCTTTTAAAATTTCTTCTTTGACTGATATAATATAAGGAATATTTCATATTTACTATTTTAAATCAAATGAATTATTCATTGCATTAAATTAAATATTTAAATACCTTTCAAAAAAAAGCTAGGGCCGGAACTCATTTGGTAAGGACGTTGCATAATATATGCATGGGTCAAAACACAATTGGTTGCATAATATATGCAGGAGTCGTATAACTTAAGTGGGCTAGTTTGACTTTTTCAAAAAAATAAGCAGGGAACGGGGCTCTAACTCAAGACACCCATTTATTCAAGCCACTATGCTACTTGATAAAAAAAAAAAAATTATTTATTACAAAAAAATGATCATCCAACATATGTTTTTTCCTTGGTTAGATAAGATATGCTCGTGTATAACCACGAAGATTAATTATTTGAGATAACTAAAATTCATTTAAAATATTTGTATTTCTAAACATATATATTTTTTTAATTTCACAGTGATATATTTTCCCCCCTTAAGCTATTGTTTCCTTTTTTCTTCTTTTGGAAGCAAAAGCAGTTTTCAATTTGCACAAACAACCAAACATATTTTAGTTTTGCTCAAACCTCGAGAAACATAACAAGAAATGTTCAGTGATGCTGACAATCCACACGAGCGGTTCTTGAATTGCATGAACATGACACACACTAATGTGTTTGTTTTGTTAAACAGATAAACCATACACTTCTCTTGTATTCAATTGTACTACTTCCTCCCTTCGTCTCACGATATTAATCGTTTAAAGTTTGTACACAGGGACGGATCTAGTGTTAGGCATGGTGTGGCAGCTGCCACACCAGATTACAACCCAAATATTTTTTATTATTATTATAGTAGACTGAAAAGATAATATATATGAGATAATTGGACAATGTTTCACAAATCAACGTGTAGCACTTTTTTTTAAGAAGAAAATCATATTTTAAGGAGAAAATCATCAAAAGTGTGATGGATGGGATGGATTTGGACTTGAGAATTGGAGATGTAACAAACATGCTTTAGCCACTTCGCTATAGTACCTTTTCTGTTTAATTTTCGCATTACTAATATATACATCGTATTATAAATCAAATGTACACTAAAAAATTTCTTTTAAAATTTTCCCACACCAAATCATCATGTCTAGATCCGCCCCTATTTGTGCACGATTATTAAGGAAATGATTAATTATGTTGATTTCAATGGTAAAATTAGTATCATTTACTAAAACACCCTTATTAATTGTAATTAGTTGAGTAGTTAAGTTGGATGACATTCAATAAATAAGGGTATAATAGTGGGAAAAAAAATGTTGCATCGGTATTGTAAAGTGACAATTATTTTAAAAAGAATAAAAAATATTAAAGAGACAATAATTATGAGACGGAGGGAGTATATTAGTCCCTCACAAAATTTGACTATATCAGTACTTTCTAAAACAAGAATTATAAAATAAGAGAACCACTTGATGTTAAATAGTAAGTAAATTGGCATGTAAATTGGTTTCTAAATTGATGTATGTCGATCTTTATAAAATCGTTTCAAATATTATATCATTTGAACGTGGAATTTTTTTTGGGAGCTTCTACGGTGCAGTCAAGAAACTGACTTTTTTAAAAAAGTTAATTTTGATCTTAATGTTTGATTCATTTTTAAATTGTTGATTACTGATTAATGATCAATAGTAATTCATCTAGTAATGCTTACAACATCTTGGACTTACAGGTACTATTTTATCGTTGGAATCTTTGACATGCAAACAAAGTTGATGATATTATGTGATAGTCTTAAGTGTTACACTTTGTGGGGTGTTACGCTTATAACAAGGTAGGATAAAATTAGATTAAGTGTAGTCTTATTAATCTGATGAATTGATGATACTACGAGAATTGAACTTTTGATGTCATTGTACAAACAATGGGGTGTTACTCATTACATTTTTGATGTTATAGTGTTAACTTTACTAAAAAAGTCATTTTCATGACTTCACCATAGAATTTTCCATTTTTTTTATCTCCTAGTAAACCTTTCATGTTATAAAAATAGTGACTTGCCAAAATAAAAATAGGGGGAAACCCATGAGGAATGAAAGCTCTCGCGAACAGTGAGAACAGTGATCTCAAAAAGCTCTCGCGTACAACTTCGACGACATGGATGAGATGAACAGTGTTTGATCCCCTCTTGGTCGGCCTTCAACAACCGTCCACGTCTCCTAGATCAGCGGCGTTGGTCGGTTCTGTTAATCGTTCGTGTTTGACATCAGTTGCTGGATTAGTTTTGGGGTTATTTTACATCGATACCTTGCTTGTTTTTCTGTCAGCCATGGATGAAAAATCTAGTTTTTCAGGTTCTCGTTTGTGTGTGAATGAACTTATTGGGTTCAGTGGGGTGTCTCTGCCTCTGTCTGTGCCTTTGAATGGAGCTTCCAACTTAACCAATGTTACTGTTGCTTCTGGTGTACCAGTGGTTGAAAAGTCGGTGCCTGCTTTGGATAATTCCATGCCTGTTAAAACTTTCAAAGAAGTTGTGGTTCCTAATGTGAAGGTGTAAGTGCAAAATCTGCTCATGTGTTGAGTAAGACTTGTGCTATCCCTCTTTGTCAATTTCCGAAGCCTATTTTGAAAGGAGATAATTTGGCTATCAAAATTCCTGAGAACGATTACAAGGTTGATTTTGTCTAAAGGAGACTCCCTTGAAACTGGAAGACTTACTTGCTAAATTGAATATCTTATGGAAGCCTTTAAGTAAATGGGGTATTGTTTCTTTGGGAAGAGGTTTCTATGAATTTGTTTTCTCTTTTGAGGATATCCAACGTGTTCGTTCCGTGCTTTCCTGGAGCCTAAAGTTTGGTATTCTCCAACTATTTGCTTGGTCTCCCGATTTTAATTCGAACAATCACAAGAAGACAACAACACAATGTTGGGTTCGTCTACTAGAATTGCCTTAGGAATATTGGAGTCCTAATATTATCTTTGCAATTGCTAGCAGTATTGGATCACCAATGATTTTGGATGCTGCAACAAGTAAGTGTCCTCTTGAGAGATCTTTTGGTCATTTCGCGTGAGTTCTGATTGACATTGATTTATCTGCTAAAATCAGACATAAATTATGGGTTGAAAGAGAAGGTTATGCTTTTCTTGTTAAAGTTGATTATGAAAATCTGCCTCTTTTTGTTCGCATTGTCATAACATTGGTCATAGTTTTTCATCTTGCAAACTTGTGAAAGTGGATCAAGAGAAATCAGATACTTTTAAGAAGCATAAGGGTTTAGGGGATAAATCTAGTCATGTTCAGAAGGAAGATTTGGCTAAGGAATCAATTGAATGTGTGGAAAATAATGTTACTGAAACATGTGCTGATAGCAATCCCCTTTTGGGATTTGTGGATAGTACTAATTTGAAAACTATTGTTGATGGGGAAATTGGTATTGATACCTCACATCCAGATGACATAGGTGCCAAAGGTAATGAGATTTTGAGTGTTTCTACTGAAGAACGCTCTAAAAAGGCTATTCATGAGGTCTTTGGATCCAACTCTTCCAATTCAGCTAATAGTGAACAACAAAGAAAACATTATCCTGATATGCGTTCGGTTGGTTTATGGAGTGATGCAACGACAAAATCAAATGATATTGTTGCTTATCATAATTTAAATCCCAAAGTCGCTCACGACATGGAGGTTTTAAGGCCAAATGTTTGGAAAGGAAATGCCTCTACAAACACGGGGCCTCGGGTGTATACCAATGAGGAAGAGATAGCGGCTGCTGTCAATTATATGAGGAATCGTTCTGCTACTACGAAGGAGCCTTTCACTAAAGTAGTTTCAAAGGCCACAAAAAAGAATTTGAAGAAGGGTTTTCATGTTCACAATACCCGCTCTAGGGGTAAGTTACCTGATTGACTCGAAGACTTTCTTTGAGTTTGTTTCCTTTACTTGCTCTCTTTTGTTTTCCTTTTGGTTTCGTTGTTTTTTATTTTCTTCTCTTTTGTGGGTTTTTAGCTGTTTTGCTGTAGAGGGTTTTAGTTCATGTCCCCCCTCTCTTTTTGTTCTTCGCTTTTATCTATATATCTAGGGTGTTGCAGTTGTCATCATCTGCACCCCATTTGCTTAAAAAAATGTTATAAAAATAGTAAGTAATTATGAATACTCTTATCCCATCATTCTTACTACAAAATCAATTTCAAAGATGACAGACATTACATTTTATACTCTTATACAAATATTTTTGAGGAGACACTCTTATACAATCTTATCAATTTTCAATACAATCTTAAAAAAAAAAAATCAAATATAAAACCTAACAGCAATTGAATGAGATTATATGAGTCTCTTCAACTTAATAATCGTTTTTCTTTTGTGATGGATGTGTGTTGGATGTGTTCGCGTGGAATTATTGAAGCTACTACTTTGAGCTTTTACATGAATGGAAAGTTAAAGCGTGTGGTTGAAGTGTGTGATAGTGGCAATGAATACGTTTTTGACCAATACTTTTTAATTAAAACAATAAAAATAAATCAACGTCAAACCTCTTAATTATTTTTTAATCAATATTTTTACTTTAAATTAAATATTAGTCTCCGTTTTAAAAAACAATTATTAAATATTATCCTTCACTGACCACAATTAAGTCTATAAAAGCGTCATACTCTCATCCCAAATGATATCTCACACATCAAGAGCAAACAGAATCATGTGGGCTTTATTCTCATCCCAAATGATATCTCACACTCTTCTTTTTTTCTTTGCTCCGCTTTTCTCTTTTATTATGTTTGTAGGAAATGAGAATAACTAATTAAAACATCTCTTTTTAATTCGTGCTTTAGCTTCTTTTTTTTAAAATGTTGTCTTTCTTCTCTTATTCACGTGACTCAGTTTATATTTTTTATTTTTGTATCCTTTGATTTGTCTTTCTTGACCTTATTTATTACTTGCTTATTTTTTTCACTACTAGTAGCATTTAGAAAATAGAAGAAAAAAATTCTCATTTATCTAAAGTTAAAGCTTTTTTTTCTTTTTTATCACCATGAGTTTACTAAACTTGAACAATGATGGTTATGGTTTGTCTTCGGACTTGAAAATTACCCTTTCTTCTCAACTTCCATCATCATCTTCTACTCCCCTTCAGGGTCATGTTGGTAACATTGATTCTGAAAAGTCCAAAGCCAAAGTACCCTTTGGGATTTCGAGTCATGTTGCTAACAATGAGTCTGAAAAGTCCAAAATACCCTTTGGGATTTCGAACCCTCCGGTGATCCAAAATAACGAGAGTATGGTCCAAAACAATGGAGGGAATTTTAGGATCACTAAGCCTTCCAAAGCTCATTGGAAACCATCTGAAGATGCTAAACTTAAACAACTTATCGCTGATGATGGTGCTAAGAATTGGAACAACATTGCTAAACAATTGCATGGAAGATCAGGTCTGGTCCTACGCTACATAACAAATTTTTATTTATTAAATTTTAAAAAATTTACTAGTTTATTATTTAACGAAATTGTTTTTTTTTTTAAATTTGTTTATAATTTATTTTTAATTTAATTTTTTTACAATTTTTTTGAGAAAAGAATTGAACATTTTCAAGCTGTACGTTTTGTTTTTTTTTTTTTGTTTTTTAATTAAAATTGCATAAGTATTCTAATTCGATTAGAAATTTCTTTAATTTCGATATTTATTCGTAATTTAACATTTAGTTTTTTTTTGTGATAATGGTAATTGCAGGGAAAAGCTGTAGATTAAGGTGGCTTAATCAGCTAGATCCTAGCATCAAAAGAGAATCTTTAAGTAAGGATGAAGAGGAGATGCTTTTGCAGCTTCATACACTTCATGGTAACAAATGGGCACACATTTGCAAACACTTTCCTGGAAGAACAGACAATGCCTTGAAAAATCATTTTCATGTGATCAAGGCTAGAAGGCAAAGGGAACTACTGTCATCTATTGCAAGAATGGAAAAGCTGACATATGAAATCCCAGCAAAATTTGCCATCACAAGTCCCATTGATGAATCCAATCTCAACCTCACTAGGACTTTACCTAGTTCAGAAATGGGTATACTTTGAATCCTTTATTTTAGATTATCAACAATTTTAAATACTGGTCTACGACTACAACAATAATTGCAATATCATTTTTTTTATGTCTTTGCAACTTTGATTGAAGCTGCATCGGCCTCATTTAACAGTGATTCTCATTTAAACCTTTAAATTGCCTGAAAATTTTGTTATTTTCTCTCATGGCTTGGTTTATATTAAAGATCATATATTAATTTACTTGACATATGATATATTGATGACCATGTTGATTTTTTTTTATTGTGCTATATTTTTAGGATTACTTGAAGAAAGAATGGTAGAAGTTGAATTTGCCAAAACTTGCAGTGCTATGAGAGAGTTTAACAATGTGTGCCAAATGGAAAAGCTTAAGATTGCGGACCAATCCAATCATTCAGATTCAAACTCAGAAGGTTCATCATCTGAGTCAGCTGCAACAAACATGAACAGTGGATCAATTTTGGGGGATAGTGAAAATGTGGAAGATAAGATTAAGATACCATTTTTTGACTTTCTTGGAGTTGGTGATACATAGGGAACTTTTTGATGATGTAATAGGGAATTGAGGAGGGGAATAAAAGGAATAAAAGGGTGTAATGAGGAATAAAAGGACACATTGATGTTGTAGGTTCTATCATGACTTACACATAATGTGAGTTTGGTTTTTCAGTAATAATAAAATAAATTGTAGTGGCAAAATTTTCAACTTATAGTTTTAATACAAAAATCTAATCAAAAAACATCCAAACACGTCAAAACTAAGTCGCCACCTTTAAAATTAATTGTCTCTTTAAAATGTGCAAATAAACATACACTAAATGATCTTGTGTCAAAAAATCCCTAAAAACAATAGTGTGATATAAGTTAATATTACGAGAGATTACGAATTTTAGATGCATTCGATATTAAAATGTGATTTCACATGTGGGACCAGTCCTATATATTTGATTAACAACAACGATCAAACCTTAATCCCATTAAATAAGATTGATATTATAGATCAAATTACAATATAATATTCTATCATAAAACATATTTAAATCAATTTACTAATCTGTTTTTGTTGCACATTACATTTAAAATGTTAAGTAAATTATTTATTATTTTTATTAAGGTATAGGACGCCTTTTTTCAAAGGAAAGGTATAGGATGTCTATCACTTATTATTTTTATTTTATACTTTTTAAATCATTTAGTCTGTCAAAAAGTATGCATTAAATTAAAGTTCACCATTTTATAACATCTGAATCTATTTATTGCTAAAATTTATATTAGTATAAAATAAATACTTTAAAAAGTAAAAAATAAAAATCGTATAATTATAATATTACAAGGAAAACCGGTTGTTTTCCAAATATATAAATTAAAGTAATTATAAGAAATTAAATAAAATGAAATAAAGAATTATATTTTATAAAAGCCTAGTAAAACATAATTTTTAATTTATTTTTTAGTCAAAGAAATTAAAGTATTACAAGGAAAACAATCGTTTATTGCCGCTAAAGCAAACTCTCTTAGAGTAGGGGTGGCAAAAATACTCATGCCAACAGGTAAAATCCGTCACGTGCACGAGACAGGTAGCTAAATGGGTATCCATGGGTATAATAAACGGGTATTTGACTACCCATTATTATATGGATACGAACACGAATTTGATTGTACCCATACCCACGGGTACCCACACCCGATAATAAATTAAGTAAATTACTAAAATATTCTTATATCTATACTATATATAAAGAAAACAACCTCTTTCACCTATTTTGGGCTGGGTTTTTTTCTTTCCAAAAATGCCCTCAATTTTGTAACAAATAGATAAGAATAAATCATTGGCATCCCTATCTCGGAGAAACTTCAAGGACAAGAGCCTAATACAAGGGAAAGAAAATAAAAGAGGCGTGAAGCGGATTCCTTTGGACTTCGACCCGAAAAATTAAAAGAGCAGAAGTCACAACCATTTCGAGCAGGGAGATATAGGTGCCACACAGAGGACCCAAAGTTAGGAAAGTTACCCGTCCAAAATTTTACTGGATAACGGTCTAGACCAACAGATCATGATCACTAAATGTGGAACTAGAAGTGGTCTATTAGAAGGGAGATATAGGCCAGATCTAATTGCAAAAAAATTAAAGCTTCAGTCTGGTCTATTAACTTTGTCAAAGAATTTATTTTAACTATGGTCTAACCTTTTTAAAAGCTCGTCTTGACCCATTAGCTTGTTTAAAAGCCTAATTTGAACTAAAAAAAAAATTAACTAGAGCATTTGACCTATTTTTAAAAGAGCCTAATAAGCATATATTTCTTAAAAAGTTAATAAGTCAATAAAATTTTGTAAAACCTGTACATCCATTATACTGCATGTATATCTCATAAAATTTTATAAAACTTGTACATCCATTATGTAGAGGCTAATAAGCTTGTATTGCATAGATTTGATCTATTGTCTTTTTTTTTGTTGTTGTTAATAGGGTTCCTTACTTTGTAATTTGACATAAGATGAGAATGAGAATAGTAAAAGATTAAGAGGGTAATATCCAAAAGTATGTGTGGTCGTTGGAATTGAAATCAGAGAGTAATAAAAGAATTTGTAACTCATTAGAAACCTCAAAATGTAAAAAAAAAAATGCAAAAATATTAATAAATTGTGGTATTGAAAATTTGAAGGAACCAAATAATTATTAATATAATAGAGTATATATAATTTCATATATATGGGTCGCCCTGGTAGGCATAGTAGGCTTTTATATATGCCTTAGCCTAGCCTATTTAAATTAATGAGTTTTTAAAAAATCTTAAGCCTAATCTATTTAATAAACGAGTTAGGCCGAATTGAGGTTGAAGTAGGCCAAGTCATAGACCCCTGACGGATGACCTGACCAATATTCTCCCCTATCTGAAACCAATGCCAAATGACCATCTAGATGGTCACACAAGTGACTTGTCCCTCAGGGACAATTGTCCAGGATAAGGTTTGACAACCGAAATAATATTTTCATTTCTTAGTAATAATAAATATGAATTACTAGTAAGAATATGAATATAATAAGTATTGCCAGAAGTTTGTTCCCTAAAATGTTGTAAATTTTTTCGTCTCAGATTCAATGAATAATACACTTAAGTCATCATAATGAAATATATATATATATATATATGACATCCAACTTTTATAATAAGTTCATATATAATAGGTAGTAATTAGTTTTTTTTACTACGTATAGCAAATAAATAATTAAATTTATAAGATAATATTATCTTAATGAAATATAATCAAAATGCATTGTACTAAAAAAGTGCACAAACTACATTATTTTATGTATCAATTGGAAAGAAATAATTTTCAAGTGCTATCCTTCTAGAAATTTTTTTTTTAACTGATACTTTTTTTTGGTGGTGATCGGGCTTTAAACGTCGGACCTTGCATATTTTATGCATTGTCCCTATCAACTGAGCTAAGTTCACGAGGACATTTGACTGGTACTTTAAGCAATTTTGAATATTTACTATTTTAAATAAATTAAATTATTCAGTGTATTACATTAAATATATTAATAATATTTTTATGAAAATTATTAATACACCTAAGCCATCATAGGCTATATTTATGACATCCAACTTTGAAAATAATTTCATATATAGTATATAATTAGTTTTTTTCACCAGGTATAAAAAATAAATATATAATTTTATAAGGTAATATAATTTTAATTAATTATAATCATAATACATTGTATCTTTCTATCAAAAAATCAAAAATCAGAATACATTGAATTTTTTTTTTTGATAAGGTGAATACATTGAACTAAAAAGTACACAAACAACATTTTATGTGTTAATTAGAAAGAAATAGTTTCTAGTAATATCCTTTTAGAATTTCTTCTTTGACCGATATACTTTTAGGAATATTTCATATTTACTATTTTAGCCTGCTCCAGCCATGTTTGACTGGCAGGCAGAGCTTGCTCCTCCACCTATACGACATGATACCACCGCAGCTTCCGTGCCACCACCTGTAACGCTCGTCGTAGTTCCTACTGCTCCGCTTACATCAGCTTCTCCGAAGCCCTCTTTTACCAAGACCTTCCGTGGTAAATCAGCCCTATCGGACCCTCTCCCGATGCCCTACATGTGTGGTGATATGCTCTCTGTCAAAATCACCGACGATGTCTATATTCGCGGACTGGATGCTTGCAAAACAAACCTTAGAGGTCGATTAGCTCTGAACAAGGGAGATAAACCGCCCACATCCAAGGACCTTGCTGCCAAACTACAAAAATTGTGGAAAGGGACGGGGCCATGGCATCTAACATTCCTTGGCCGAGGATTTTATGAATTTTTCTTTAACTCACAAGATGATATGAGAACCGTTTGGGCAGCCGATACTGTGAATTTGAAGCAAGGCTTACTCAGATTATTTGAATGGAAGAAAGATTTTAACATGCACACGCAACGTCAAACGCACACTCAAGTTTGGATTCGATTGTGGAACCTACCACAAGAATATTGGATGGAAAGAACCTTGTATGATATTGTCGGGGTGGGAACTCCGCTACTCATTGATAATGTAACTCGTAACAGACTTTATGGTCATTATGCCTGCATTCTTGTAGACCTGGATCTCTCGAAAGATATCTTTTATGAGATTATGGTGGAACGTGAAGGATTGGTGTTTCCATTGGCGATAGAGTATGAAGGACTGCCTGATTTTTGCAAGCACTGTAAAAGCATTGGTCACGATGTTCCCAAATGTCATTGGTTGCACTCTAGGAAGGATGATGCCAATAATAAAGATACAGAGGGTAAGGGGAAAGAGAAAGTTCCGGTGAAAAAACCTACATGGATGCCATTGAAGGACAACCCCTCTGGAACCGGTTCCTCCAAAACAAGGTGGCAAACTTGTAAATATTATTTTATATATGATTTTAAAAAAAAGGTGTGAAATATTAGTATGTTAATTGTTATGTTAATGTTTTTATTTCTTTGCCAGGATTCGAACCCTTGATCTCCAACTTTTCAATCTTAAGATTAAACAAACTTAGCTACTTATACTCCTAAATATGATTGCAAACCTGATTTAAAAAAAAAAAAAGGTATAATATCTTTTGTCATATGTTGTTTTAAAAAACAAACAATAATCTTTTATTAACAAATTTTCCCAATCTCACTCCCATTATAGCTACTTATACTCCTAAATATGATTGCAAACCTGATTTAAAAAAAAAGAAGGTATAATATCTTTTGTCATATGTTGTTTTAAAAAACA
>Ga0228711_1006766_pt1 | contig 16872 bp, 7 predicted proteins | sample MedpolnodulmetaG_2_FD_177996 | JGI IMG/M metagenome (GOLD analysis project Ga0228711, IMG submission 177996) | Root nodule microbial communities from Medicago polymorpha collected in Santa Monica, California, United States - brown nodules | ecosystem: Host-associated > Plants > Roots > Nodule...
TTTTTTTAAAATAGTTATAAAGCATGTTAACCTCCATTAAGGATTTAAACGGGTTTAATTAGATAAATGATAAATATACCAAATGGCTTATCTAGAAGGAAAATAAAATCGATGAATTACTCATCTATTTGACCTATGCTGCCTTTGGGAAAAAGTTTGATTTCAAAACTAGTAAGATATATTTTGAATTTGAAATTTATTTTATTTTCATTATAAAAAATTGATTTGAATACTTTTATTATTTCTAAGACTTTTCTTCAACATTTTTTTTAATTTAATAAAAACTTTGTTTTTACTAAATAAAGTTGTAATATCATATATATGTATGACACATCAAGTGAAATGAGTAGTGTGTGCAATTTAAAAAAAAGAGTGTGTTATAATGAGAGCTGAGATAAATTAATTTTGATCGTTGAGTTCAAATCAACGCTTCAAATTATATGTTGTTTAAAAATTGTCAAGTGTTATACCTTTTCAAATATTTTTTTAAAGTTGTACCTTCCACTTCTCTAATACTCAACCTTAAATGGTTTTCTTCTTTAAATGTGAGACTTCTTCGATTAATTTCTTACTCACTTGTGCTATGTTTCTTCCTCTCGAAAAAGAGAAATTAACCCAAATAACTTTGTCAAAGACTAATTAAAAATAACAAACATCATTTTATAAACAATATTTAATACGAGACGTTGATTTGAATTCAAATGTCAACATTAATTCATATTATCTTCGTTCATTATAACACACTCCTCTCATCTCATATTAGAGTCTCATCTCTAATATGAGACAATTAGTTTTTATATCCGTGTTTTGTCTTAACTCTTATGTTTGTTGGAAGTTGGAAGGCCACTTGTAATTGAGAAAAAAACTACTTTTCACCCCTGTGCTTCACCTCCCTTCCCAAATTTTCATTCATTCCCATTTTAGCCTTACAAATAACTTAAGTAACAAACATTGTAACTGTCACGCACCAAATTTTCGAAACCGAAAATAAAAAATTCTGAACAAACGATACATTCCAAACATTTTAAATAGTCAAATATCCAGAATTAAATGTTTACTGAAAGTTAAAAAACCAAAACATTTGGTATTAATTTTATATTCCTGATTTTTTCAAAGTGAACGAATTTTTTGAATATACAAATTTATGGAAATCTCTACGTCCCAAATTTCCGTAATTCAAATATTCTAAAAAATTATCCAAGACTCGGCCGTTGCTAAAAGTAAAATTAAAAAATTCTAAAAAATTTAAAAGAATTGCTTGTAGAAAAAGTATTCCGAAATTTTTCAAGACATTGAATTTTCCAGAACAATGTGTTCTATTTATTTTTTTTGCACCAAAATAAAATTCGGATATTTTGACAAATTAACTTACTTTTTTTTAATGAAAAATCAACTTACTTAATATATGTTAAAAGGGTACATTTCAATCATTTTGTGGATTTCCTCATATTTTTTCATGTTTCACATCCAACCCTTAACCAACCTTTTTCTCTTGTTTTTTTTCTTTCTTTTTTATCTTTTTCCAATTCTAAAACCACCTTTATTTATATTTTAGTGGTCAAAATCTTTCGCATTATTTCCTCATTTTTTCCAACATGAGTGGATCCTGCATCCCATAATTGAGTGTTTGATCGAAAAGAAAATTAAATTTGTCCGGTGATTGTTTCAATTATGATTCAATCTCAAACAATTTGTACTTAACTGAAATTCATTAACTACTTAGTTTGATATCTTCGTTTGAGTGTTTTTAATGAATATCACATGTCTTCCAATGATATAATCTAATAAAAAAACAATACAAACTACAAGAAGAAATTCAACCTTAAGTCTGTAAAGTCTAATTCAACTTACAATATTGATTGTTAGGTTGAAAACCTTCATCTGCGTTCGAATCAAAACTTTATAGTTGTGTGTGTGAATTTCAGGTAATATTTATCATTTTGTTTACGGACAAAATAAAAGAAATACCAACTCTTGTGATAGATAAAAAAACCCATCACTAAAAGCGACAATCTGCAGATATAGTTATATGTGTGAGTGTGGCAAAAAAAATCTTTTCTTCTTTCTCATGACTTTGTACAAGCTTCAATTAGAAGTTGATGGAAACTGTCATCATGTTATGTGTGGCACCTACTCTCCTTTTTCTACATTTTGTAAAATTTCCAAATTAAATTTTTGACAAAAAGGTTAAAATGTAGATAGTTTTTTTGACTTTCTTTTCATAAAGAAATTCGACTTTGAGTAATTAATGACATGGAATGAACCCAAGAATTAATGTAGATTTTCCACTAAAATATTTTCTTCCTACCTTTCATAATCACTTTGTACAAACTTCTAATAGAAGTTGAATACGAGATGATTAAATACCATCATGTTGTGCGTGTGTACTTACGTGGATGGAATCATATATTAATTTAAGTTACACACAAAAAAAAAGTTAGAAAAAGTCAATAGAATGAGTACACAATATCCATGATCTTTTTGTAGTGTGGTATCATAATGCATAAAGAAAAATTGTGAAAATGCATGCTGCTTGTTTTTATTTGGCAAATCCTATTCGTATAATTATGCTCGTGACTCCAATTCGATGCATATAGTAAATAGCATGTTTTGTTTTGTTTTTGTCTAAAATGTTTTTTTTTTTGAGGGAGTTTTTGTCTAAAATGTTAAAACAAGCATTGATGAACAATAATATTTTTATAAGAAAAATAATTGATTGGGGGAGGCACACCCCATATTGTTGAGACTACGAGAGTGAGCCTTAAAATATTGAGGCGTATCATCACATCAAACTAGAGCATACACATAAATAAGTTTGAAAAATATTGCTAGAGTCGATTATCACATTAAACTAAGTAAAGTTACACAAGTGAATTGAATATCACATCTTCACCTAACGTCTTATATTTAAACCAAATTGGGTTGAGCTGAAAGTTTGACTATTTGTGTCAACCTCAGTTGGTTAATGAACAATCACTTTTGCTCAAATTGAAGAAGGGGGCTACATGATTAACTACCTCATTATAGTTTAATTTATAGTGTCAACTTATGTTCAATTTTAAGCGAGAGTTGTTATCTTTTGTGTTTTCTATTTTTTACTATTCATTCCCACTAGAACCTGATTTTGGTTGCTAGCTAAGAGGGTTTGATGAGCTAAAAGATGTGGAATGGGAAATGTTATCAAGTGGCATCTACTTTGTGTTGCAACAAAGATGAAAGGCAAAGATGGGGAATGTCGTTATGAGTACAAGCGCCATGATTATAGTAAAGAATTCTTTGCTCTGCAAGCAACAAAAATTTCTCACTTTTTGGTGCTACATTTTTGCTTTTTAGCTCTATTGCACCTAACTATTCAGTCAAAGTTTTTGGCCCTCTTACCATCATTGGAACATAACTGCTACATAGAAACTTCTCATTATGTGCTAAAACAGTTACCAACCTCATTCTTTGTTAATCAGTAATCATGCTTAAATAGGCCACATTGCCGCTGCTTTTTAAAAAAATTAAATTAAACTTGGGTAAGTTTTACCATACTAATTTGGCTATTCACTTTATGTACCTAAAACTTAGTTTACTTTTTTGCTTGGTAAGCATTACATAATTGATTGTGTCACAAATTTAAAGCTACACTTATTAGATTGGTAACTCAAGGTTATAACTGATGTGAAGTGAATACAGGCAAATATTAAGATAAGATATGTAGTTCATGTGAGTTTAACTCAGGTGGTAGAGAGTAGAGACATTGTATTTTATATATACGGGTCGGGGTTCAAACTCATAACACCCACTTATTCGCTTTAAAAGATGAACTTCTAGCGTCTCTATGAGCTTAGCTTACTTGGTAAGGGATAATTCATAATATATGCAAGGGTCATAGTTCGAACTTCTGACACCTCACTTATTCACTTTAAGGTGAATTTCTCTAACCGTTAGACTACTTGACCAAAAAAAAAGAAGATGAATTTCTAACTACTATGCTATTTTACCAAAAAAAAAAAAAGATAAGACCTTTAAAGTCATTATTTTATAGTCTCCATTCTATTTGATTCCCAACAAATCTTACACATGGCCTAATTGTATCTTCATGTTTTTCCCATACTAAGTGTTTGTTTGGTATTGTGGCGAGTTTGACAAAATCAATGCGAGTTACCCTGATTTTGTTCAAACTACATAGATACTAAATATGCACTTAATTTTGCATATGTCTCACATTGCTTTCAATTGGTCTATGTGTATTTGATCAATCTTTAGTTTGTATGAGATGTGAGTTTTGAAGGGGAAGTTTTATGGTTAATCTTTTTATGTTATTTTTTTTTCTTTCTCATAAATTCTTTTAATTGGAGGTAAATATATTTGAAACATTGTTGGATAATAAATATGAACATATCTGTCAACTGATATTTGAATATTGGTTTCACCACATTTTGATTGACTAGCCTTTTCCAACATATCCAACCATATTGGTTCTTATTTGTTACTTTTAAAACGAGGGAAAGCATTTGAGGTATTTTTAAAACCATCAAAAGGTCTTCTCAATTGATTTTTTTAGCTCTCTTGAATCGGTCGAGTTATCCTCTCATCGAAACAAGTTGAGAGATTTTTCTCCCTTCTACTTCTCTTCACGGTCCTCTCGTAACTACTATAAAATTGAAATAACGATAAAAATTTAGAGGTTTAAATATATAAAATTCATATCCAACTTCGTCGCTATAAGCATTTTAGATGGTAAATTTGATGACCAGTTTTATTTCCTCTCTTTCTAATATCCAATGTTTTTTTTTTTCTTTCAAAACTTGATATCCGATAAAGGACCGACTAACCCATGAGGTTTAATCTCACTATTTACTTGCGTAGATCCCATTTAAAGCTGAGTTAGAACATAACTTTGTATGAATATAGTCCACCAAAATTAACACCAAGAGAAATTGAAATTAAAACAATGAGAAGAGTACAAGCACACTCCAAGATTTTAACTTTTTTTTTGTCAAGTAGCTTAGTGACTAGAGCTCACACAATTTAATTGTGGAGAAGTGGAGTGTCCAGGATTCGAACCCCCAGCCCCTGCATATAAAATGCGATATTCCTACCAACTGAACTAAATGTTTCTTCAACTTTAAACCAAATATTCTTCGGCTCAACTATAGTGTATAGCTTATGTATCAGATCATGAAAAAATAACTTTTAGTTTATATTGAATTACTTTATTTTTAGGTTTTGTGCACTTTTAGTCCAAAGTTTCATAGATTTGCAATTTTATTTCCCTTAATTTTAAATTAAAAAATTACAGTCTCCAATTTTTAAAATATATAAAAAAAATAAAAATTCACCACTTTGAGGTTCATTTTTTATGATTTGTCAATCTGGATAATGTAAGTCATTGGATGATGTTGCAATGTATATTTTTTTGGATTTTTTTTCCAGGATTTTACTTTTTGTTCATTCTAAGTATTTTTTTTAAACAATACTTTATTAAAATAAAAATAAAATAAAAGGAAAAACCACACATGTATTGCCACATCCTCTAATTTGTCATCGCATTATTAAAGCAAAAATAGACCCCAATATCCGTGGTTGAATAGTTTTCTAAAAATTTAAAAATTTGGTGACAATATTTTCAAATTTAGAAATTGGGATACTAAAATCGTAGATTATATTAGGTCACTGTATAAACCTTATTTTTCCGTAAAAAAAATATAAACCTTGTTTTTATATATGTAGAATAGCTAGGACACTTTCTCCTCCTTTTTCCCAGTGAATTCATTTTCCAAATTCTCCTTGTCTATAGTCTTGTCTTAATCAAATCTTATTTATTTATGAATTTAAATTAAGCATATATATACACCTAATTATGCTGTACGGAAGTAAAATTTCCAACCAGAGACATGTAATCATGTAGAACATGAAGCAGAATGTAGAAATCATAAAGATATGAAACAATATGATTGAGACCAGGATGGTTTATGATGAGAATCCTCAAAATATTATTTAGTACATTAATAAAACCTAGTTAGGTATGTGGTGGTCAAATTAATTATGATTATGGCAAACCTGTCTGTGATTTATTTCTTTTCAACTTTTCTCTGGATTTCTTTTTAATCACTTGATTAGGCGCTTAGAATAACGTAATCATTGATATGATTTGTAAAATACTGTTTGTTTGTTTTTTTTTGGAAAAAACACTGTTTTTATTATCAAACATGAAATATTTTTACTCTTTTTAGCCGGTACCTGGAACTTTGTCACTTGGCTACGACCTAGTATAGATTTAGTAGCTCTCAATGTTGATGACAATGTGTTCCTTGATTTCAACTTGTGAGATTTTGGTGGTTTTATTAGCGATCATACATGTTCTTTTTTCATGGTTTCTTCAAAAAATTTAGTAGACCTTGAATTCTCCATGTTGAGATTTTGAGTTCATACCATGGTTTGCAGTTGTGTTGGGGTATTGGTTTAAGCAGGTGTTGTGTCTTTGATTCAACTCCTGTTGTAGACCTCACCCAAAAAGATTTGAATGTGCATCAAGGGTATAGAAATTTGATCATGGCTATCAAGCACATTCTTCGTAGAGATAGAGTGTTTTTTACGACATACGTAGCGTGAGAGTAACGATGCGACTCATTTCCTAACTAAAAAGGGTGCTCTAAGTTATAGTAGTCTTGCTATTTTGTACGAAGTTCCTTCCTGATATGCCATTTGTCCTCTTAGCAAATGCCATGAACGTTGAGTTTGATCGACCCTAGATTGAGTTTTTCCTTGTTTTTTTTTCCCCTTTACCCCTTTTGTTACAAAATACAAAATAGAATTCTTTTGAAGAAATCAAACTATCCAATCGAGATTGACGTTAAGAATAATCAAAACATGAGACTTCAAGAGAAGTACACTCCAAGGTACCAAGTCTAACATCACTGGGCCAAAACCTAAGATCTCTTTCTGATATTTTTTCTTTTATAAATACTTGTATGATATAGAAAACGTACTTGAAGTTAATTTTTGAAAGTATATTGTTTACTTTTAGAAATTTAATTTCGGAGCACATCAAAATCAAATTTTTGAAATTCTTTTCTAAAGTTATAATTTTGGATTCACTCTTTCCATGCGTAACACTTTTCTCGTTCAATCTTTATTTTTATGTTGGAGTAGTTGAAATGTAGGAGAAAATGAAGTCTAAAATATAGACAGGTCAAAAAAATAAAATAAAACCCCAAAAAAATACCTTTTATTTTAAATTAATTTAAGGAATAAAATATATTTTAAAATTTATGATATTTATGATTTTTTTTTTATCCAAGTCCCAAGAGTCTAGTGAAGAAACTCATACACACTAAGTGTATAGAAGATGAATATTATGCTTTTGAACATTTTGTCCCAACATAAGTTAAGTAAGTACAACTCAGATTATAAAAGACTGTAGAAAGCCAGAAACACTTGATACGTTTAGATGCGAGTTCAAACTCACACTTCTCGAATTCTCCGCATTTTATGTGTGTGTGTTTTGCTTTATGGCTCTTTGAAATCAAAATAATAAAAAAAAAATGATCAAGTTACTTGTTTGAAAGAGAAAGAGAGAGTAGTATAAACCCGAAAACACTATGCATGTACTAGGTCACACTTTAGATGTTCAGTCTTAGACATAAAAGACGCGTGTTAAGGGTTCTACATTAAATGATATTTGATTTGACATTGTATTTAAATCAATTTAAAAACATGTCAAAGAAGCATTAAAAAATGCAATGAGAATATTCTAGAGCTTCTAGTCTAAAACAAATAATTTTGTCAAAAAAAAGTCTAAAACAAATAATAAAATTTAAAGATTTAATTGCAAAATCAATTTTTTTGTTTTCTCCATTATTATATTTAATGCATAATTGTTCTAATCATGATTTTCTTATCTGAAAAGGTGAATTTTATCCCTCAAAATGATGGTTGTAAATCACTATTTTGAGGCTAAAAATATTGGTTGGACCAAAAATTACAATAAATTTAAGAATGGAGGGACTAAAGTTTAATTTTAATAAAATAGTGAGATCAAAATGCAATTAAGCTAAAATAATAAACCCTTTGTAAAACCCTAAAAAGTGACCTCAAATTTGCATTCCTCTTCCTTGTGTTGCTGTCGATTGCTCGAATTTTGAAATGGCGAAGCGATTGATTCCACTGTTCAACCGTGTTCTGGTTGAGAAAATCGTTCCTCCATCAAAAACCAACACTGGAATTTTGTTACCGGAGAAAATCTCCAAGGTTTTTTCATTCTCCTCCTAATCCATTCATACCCATTTCATTTCCACCTTTTGGGTCTTCGTTTGTCATCTCAAAATTGCATCTTGTCTTCATTTTATTCAATATTGAAAAGAGTTAATAACTTATGTTCTTGTCACACTTTTAGGTTTCATGAGTCATGTGTTATAGTTTAGTTTAATGTTGATTGCTGACTATAAATTGGAAAACTGAAATATTCACCTGTTATGTCTTGCTAACAAACCAAACAAATGCTTGTTTTTTAATGTTGTTTATATCCTGGTTCTTGTAGAGTAATTGTTATTGTGTATTTTCAGTAGCTACTAAATGTGTGCGTGCGCACGTGTGTTATGCGAGTTTGCAATTGAATTTTACACTGTGAGGTAGAACAAATTAAGGGTGGACTGATTTAGTAAAGTTTCCTAGTAGAATTTTGATTATCTATTCTAACCTAGTTCTTAGTTAACCTTTTCTTGAGCTTTTGCTTTTAGGATTTCTAAAATAAGAGTTTTAACTAAGTTTTTGTTTGTTTTTCTACGTGTTTTAATTTTAAGCTCCAAAATGTTTAAGATTTGAATTTGAATGTTCTTGATTCAGGGTATTTTTCGATTTTATGGTTCATTTCATTAGTCTGATTGGCATTAATTTATTATTACTGCAACCATGCATTTTTATGATATACATTCGTGCTTTGTTGAAACTATTTAGAAAGATCTAGAGATAGAGTTGGATCGAAATATGGTTTATGATAGAACTTAATGGTGTAATTTGATCCATGTAGCTGATCCCACTTAGCGGGATAAGACTATTGTATTCGTGCTTTTTGACGTACACTGATGAACTGAGAATTTATTTCTGTCTTGTTGCTTTAGCTGAATTCTGGAAAAGTTGTTGCTGTTGGCCCTGGCGTTCATGGTAAGGATGGCAAACTCCTTCCTGTTGCTGTAAAGGAAGGTGACACTGTTCTTTTGCCTGAATACGGAGGAGTTGAGGTGAAGCTTGATCACAAAGAGTACGTATATATTTGCTCTTTTTACTTGTTGAACTTCATCATTCTTAAAGTCTCTTAATCATGACCTATCTGATAGACACTGTTTCTTAGTTTTAATTTATCTGCACTGTGATTTGTTTGTTAAAAAAGCCCAAATGATGCATAAAAAGGTCAGAATTTATCCGTTTGAGTAATAGTCCTGAAGCTGATCATGAAAGTTTAATTCATTTAGTCAGTTGAGGGCCTATACTACGCATGAAATCGCTTCTTTTTTTGGTACATAGTTGATACCTTCATGTTAAAATTGCTGTTGAATGTTGGCTTCTTTGTGAAAAATTAAAACAAAGCTAGTCCTAATTTATGGAGGAAACGATATGCCTGATATTGTATGTCAATGTTTGGGATTTGTTTTATTCCACCATTGGTATAATGTATTTTTATTTTCTTTTTGATTTGTTTCTTCTTATGTATGTGCCTTGATGCAGAGCTTCATGTCTGAAGCTGACGGCGCAGGCTAACTCTATCTCTATTCAATTTATTTATAGTTTCATAGTCTTAATGAGGAAAGTCATTTGTATCATAATTCATAAGTTAAGCATTTTATTCAATAAATTGTGTCGCTTTATAAGACCTTCTCACTTATATACTGTTGAGGGATTATATTAATGCAATGTTCTGCGTGTGCTGATAAGCAATGTAAAATTTGAAATTCCAACCATATAGAATGTAAAATACAAAATTGGTTCATATAAATTTTGAATATTTTAATATTTTCATGGTCTGGGATGCCAGTTCTGAAAATGTATGATAGACATTGAATTGAAGGTTTTGACTCCAAGATGCATCCTCTCCTGGCCCCTAAATAAGTTCCTAGTTTTTCTTGTGCAATCCTTCTCTATCACAAAGTTTATAATCATGCAGTGTCGTCGAATAGCAGTTACAGCAGTGCTATAGCACTATAGCATAGCGGAATTATAACAAACCGCTATTGTTCTGCGGTACGTTTAGTACAAATGTTGTCAAATAGCGGCTATAGCATTGTAGCATAGCAGAATTTGAACAAACTGCTATTTTCCACGATCTGCAATTGACAACACTGTAAATGTAATCATAATAACGATATGTAGTCGGCAATGTGAATAAATTAGATGTGATGGTTTAAGTAGTGTGCTATTCGTACAATTGCAATAAGTGACTTTTCTGAAATCTTGCCTAATTAGATCATATTTTTTTGGTAGGTATTATCTGTATGGAGATGACGATATATTGGGAACACTGCATGATTGATGTCAAAGTCATTGGTGGATTTGGTCCCTGCTGTAGTAATTTATAGACTAGGTGTTCTGCTACATACATTTGAGCAGTTTCTTTCTGTTCTGACTTCTATGTACAATGTCTACAATCTATATTTTGTTTCCAGGCAAAACATTTCTTAGAAATTTGGGTCAACAATCAAGATTAGTATTTTTATGCAACATTGGGGAACCTTTTTTGAAGGCCGCAAGGTACCTTATTACATTCCATAGCCTGTTTGTGGCTTATTTAAATTTAAATGCATTCCTCTGGTTTAGTTATTTTGGACTTGACTATTTTAAAGTTTACTTAAAAAAATGATATACCATGCATGTTCAAACATACCATCTAGTTGCGACCAATCCTCTTGGATTTTGCCTTCTGGATTAGATTGCAATTCTTGCAGGAATATCTTTTGATTAGTTATTGGATTTTCAATTTGCTGCTGTGATTGAGGGGTTTTGATATTGAGTTTGTATCGTTTACATGGCCGCTGCTATTTAGCCATGGAGTTTTGTTAGATACGTTGATGTCTCATTCTCAACCTCCTTTGATTGTTACTCATACTCTTCAGTTACAAAATAGCTCATGTCATATTTTCATTGATCAACTCGTGCGCCTGTGCACGAAGGGAGACGAGGTTGCTATTAAAAATTATAAAGAAGAATGTCAGGTGAATTATACGGTTGTAAAAACCCTCTCTATGGTGGCCTCATCATATTGAAGAGAGATGCCCTTATCAAGGTCATTGATTTGTGGTTCAAGGTTTCCTTTATGGAAGTCTCTTGATCAACGGGCAGTGATTTCTTTGGAGGAAAATTTCGCAAGTTTTCATTGTCATCTGAAAGAGGACCTTCACAGTATTTAGTCTGTTGGAGTGTGGGTTCTCAAGCTCCAACACAATTCAAGACATGCTACCTTAGTTAGTGATGGAGCTGGTTGTCCTAATGCTCATCGATCTTATCCACCAAATAACATTCATCAATTAAATACAATAGTAAATCATGTCGCATAATAAGTGTTTAAGGTTTTAAAAGTCCTTTGCACAAGGATATGAATTTGAATGACCAGGTCGAAGACTGAACGCACCTTTATTATTCTTCAAAACTCATCTCCAAAAATTTATATTTCTGGTTTGCTTTCAATTCAATTCATTCAATGACTACAGCAATTTAACACTTTGCTAAAGATTTTAAGACTCTTGTGATTAATTCAACTCTTACGCCGTTAGATCTAAACTTGCCCCATTTTTGAGAGGCGAGACTGATAACTCTCTAGTGTAGAGAGAATATTAGTACTACTATTGAGGATGACTCTAGTTTCATAATGATTTTGCTTGGGCTTAAATGCAGTTTTACCCCCCCTATTTTGATTGAATTTGAATTTTACCCCCTCTGTTTTCAAATTCGGAATTTTACCCCTCATATTTTGATTGATTCTGAATTTTGTCCCCCTTATTTTAAAATTTGGAATTTTACCCCCTATGTTTTACGTTTTTCAGGATTTTGCCCCCTATTTTAAAATAAAGAACCAAAAAATACTAGAAAAATAAAGAAACGATTAGAAAATATTAATTCGGTAAAAAAATAAAAAGAAAAAAAAATGCAGAAAAAAAACCAAAAAATATAAAAACAATGAAAATAAAAGAAAAAATTCAATTAAAAATACATCAAAAAACTAGTTTGCACCTCTGAATATTTTCTATTTTGATGTATTTTCATAATAGTTTTTTATTTTTAGAGATCATACTAGTTTTGTGCATTTTTTTTTAGTGTTTTTCTAGTTTTATTTTTATTTTTTCATTAAATAAATAAATGATAAATAAACATTTAATATAAATAGTTAATTATGTCGATAAAATTAGGGGTGGGGGGCAAAATCCTGAAAAACATAAAACAGGAGGGGTAAAATTTCGAGTTTTAAAATAAGGGGGTAAAATTCAGAATCAATCAAAATAGAAGGGTAAAATTCTAAGTTTTTAAATAGGGGGCAAAATCCAAATTCAATCAAAATAGGAGGGATAAAACTGCACTTAAGCCTTTTGCCTAAATTTCATGAGAAAGAATGGAAGTTATTTATTTATTTTGGTGATAAAGAAGATTTAATTTTGTTTAAATGTTTATCTTGCATGGACTTTGATTTAGAGTTTAACGGGGATACATTATTTTTTGGTTACTTTTAATGTGCATGCATTATCAATCTACTATGTTATACAACCAATTATACAATATCTATGCAATTTGGCAAAATACAATATATTCATTGGAGATCGATGTAAAACTATTTTATATTGTCGATATATATTCTATTTTCTCTTTGATTTATCTCTCTACATTTTTTTCAAATCAAATTATGGTGTGTATACAATTTAATTTTCTAGTAACTTATTAATCTTTTGATGGATTGATTTTTTTTGTTTTTGTAATTAGATGTATTGATTTTCCACTAGAATATATATATAATCCATTGATTGATTGCTTTGTTTTGTTTATTCATTTAACATTTGTATATATTCCTTAGTGTAAAACTTACATTAAAATGTTGATTTCATATTAGAGGTTGGTGTAAAATCATTCTACAAAAATATTTTTATCTATTATTCCTTAGTTTCCTTATCTTTTGATCAAGTGGTGGAGACCCTTATAGCAAATTATGAAAAACATGTTTTAATTTGAATTTTGCAGTACAGTCCCTTGGATCCAACGGCTTTAAACAAAGGCATATTCAGCGTTTCTATCTTTCTCTTTGAAAAAGAAACAGGTGAAGAAAATGGTGGAGAGAAGAAGAAAACCTCTAATTCTATGTTCCACCAAAACTGTCATCAATTCCGTATTGAAATCTTCCAATTCTTCAATCAACAATGAGAATGAATTCCCTAACTTCAATTTACCAGTTGGAATTCTCCGATTCTCCAATAAATTTCCTTCTTTTGATCACTCTGCACTCATTGCTCTCTCTACTTCTCTTCTCAAAACACTCTCCATCACTTCTGGTTCACCGGTAATTCATTCCAATAACACCCTTTTCCTAAATTCTCAATTTTAGTTATTGAAATTGTAGTCATAGAATAATTTGGTATCAAAATTGTGTCTCTCGTCATTTAGACTCGGTGTAGTTTGACTTATCTACTGGGATAAATATTTGTGAGACTGTTTGTAAAGCTTAGGAAAACAACTTGCAACTTATATAAAAATAGTTTCACTTTATGGGCACGTTTCAATTGGCTTATTTTTATGTTAGTTCATAAGTTCTCACTACTGAAAAGTGTATCTTCATAAGCTGTTTTTTTTATAAACTACCTTGACAAACTTATGAATAATAGATAAAAGCTTATTTATTTGCATAACTTGTTTTGTGTAAGCTAAAAAATAAGCCAATCCAAACAGGCTGTATATATGACAAGCACTTATGCTATAAGAGGTTAATTAAGTTGTTTATCCAAATAGGACTTTAAGGCATAGTTAGTGGGAGTGTGTTTCCATAAATTTGTTTAGTGCTTTCGTTTATCTTTAGTTTATGATATAGGTTCATCATAGTTAATTGATTGATATTCTTCAATTTTAAGGACTAATTTTTTATTTCGTAAATTTGGACATGAATTTTGCAGACACTTATGATTTTTTAGTGCAAATTGACGACTTGCTCGAGTTTTTGTTAAAATGTATTGATTTTGAATTTTCTCAGGTTCTGGTCAAGAATGCTGAAATGAACACACAGAGGGTTGCAGTGGCCATTGCTCTTGACCCTCCGAGCAGCAACACCACTACCCTTGATATAGATCACTCACCACCCGCTTCTTCTAGAATAATGCTTGTTTTTCCTTCTTGTGGTTTTCCTCTCAATGGTCCCTTGTTAAACGGTGAAATTGCTTATTTGTCTCCTCTTTTGGCCTTTAATCTTAACTTGCACATTTCATGTTTGAAATCCATTATTCACAATGGCCAAGACGCTTTGTCGTCATATTTCAAGCCTCAGTGTCAAGTGGGTGATGAGGATGTAGCTAAAAGTATCGAGGATTCTGTCATTAATATAGAGTTAAAGCCTCTCGCTCAACCTCCCAGATTTGCCTCCCTTCTGAGAGTTGCTTTTGTGAAGATACCAGAATGTGGCATCCTTGATTCCATTAAACCAATTTCAGACGTTGAATCCAAACAACGTCAAGACATGATTGACCTGGCATTGCAGAAGTACTTTGAAGTCGATAGATATTTGTCAAGCGGAGATGTTTTTGGAATTAACATTAGTTGGAACTGTAATTCCACGATTTGCATTCCTTGTAACCAAAAAACACAAAAGAAGAACGAAAACATTATCTGTTTTAAGGTATGTTTACCTCTTCTCTCTCATATTTTTGAACCTCAAGAAACTATATCAGGTTCTTTATTAGAGTATAACTTATATCTTCAGGTCATTGCTATGGAACCATCAGATGAACCAGTTCTCCGTGTCAATAAAACCTTGACTGCTTTGATGTTAGTAGGGAGCTCCCCATCTGCCCTTCCTCCGGATTTGTTAATTGCTGGACCAGAAGGGCCTGTGCCTTTGCAAAGGGACACGGTGAAGATCTTGGCTTCAATACTTGCACCAACTTTATGTCCATCTGCGCTTTCTTCCAAGTTTAGAGTTTCGGTGTTATTGTATGGCTTGGAAGGTGTGTTCTATACTGCATGGCTTTGTTTTCTAATGGAATTAATATTTTTTTTCACATTCTTCATAATGGATCACCACTACATAACCTTAGTTGTTGTTGTCGATGTTTATTTAAAATATGTATTTGTGGTTTGAAAATGTCAAATAAATGGTGTGTTTGGATTGGCATTGATTGTGCATATTTCCTGAACATAATTATGCAGGTTGTGGGAAAAGGACTGTTGTTAGATATGTTGCTCGTCGACTGGGCCTGCATGTGGTGGAATATAATTGTCATGATCTAATGGGCTCCGATAGAATATCTGTTGCTCTAACTCAAGCGTTCAAGGCTGCTCAAAGGTAATATTTAGAATACCAGGAATGATAAGAAGTAACAACACGCATTATACCGAGAACTTTGTTCCTGCAAATTTTTTATTTCGGCATGGGTTAGCGCGCATACTTAGCTAACAGAACAGGAACATATATTTCATTAATTTATCCACCTTCCTCAGTTTTTAACCTGGTTGTGTTTGGCTCTGAGAAATTTGAACGTTCAATGTTTTGGATATGTTTTTCTTTCCAAACATCTACTATGCTCATATGGGATTATATTGTTACAGATACTCGCCAACAATACTTCTACTTCGTCATTTTGAGGTTTTTCGAGATTCGCAATCACCTGAAGTTTCACAAAATGATCAAAGAGGAAATACATCCGAAGTTGCATCAGTTATTAGGAGATTCACTGAGCCAGTTGGTGAACATGGTGATAGTAACTTCCTGGTGAAATCAAATGGCGAATTTGTAAGATTTAACGTAGTTGTAACTTTCTATTGCTATCACTATCGTTTGAACTATAAATTTTTTAATCACTCTTTGTTCTGGATATTACAAATGGTATATCTCACTGTAGTGTAAATCAAATAAAGAAGTAAAACAAACAATTGAACACTAAAAGAAGCCAACAGGTAAGATAATATTAAGCAATAATAGCAATTTCTATTGTAGTAAAGAAAAGTTGATGAAAAGGAATTAGCTACTGGGAACTCTAATAAATTGGGGAAATTTCTCTGCTGGAGATGCAAGCATCTACAGTTAGCTATTTTTTTGTCTTTCCAAAGTTCCCTATTGCATAAAATTTGACTATTTCTATCAGGAGTGAAGTATTATCTATCAATTGACATGCATTATACTTTAATAATGTTCTTGTTTTATTGCATATATACAAATCCATATATATGTCAAATATATCCTTTTCATTCGGCCTGTCAAGTAGTTAATCAAAATCAAGATTCGAAAAATCTCAGCAGTTATGTTTTCCTTTTGTTTTTTTAACTATAATTGCAAAGGTATTTACTACTACAGCATGCTGGTGTAGGTAGAGAAGAATTCTGAAAAGACAAGCGGGCATCAGGTCCTGTTGATTGCTGCTGCTGACAGTTCAGAGGGTCTGCCTTCAAGCATCAGACGCTGCTTTAGCCACGAAATAAAGATGGGGCCTTTGACAGAAGAGCAAAGGGCTGAAATGCTGTTGCATTCACTGCAAAATGTTTATGGACTCCACTCTAATGTAAGTGTACAATGGAATCTCCTTTTGTGTCTATACCTTCTTCTGTTGACTTTAAACAATTGCATTATGCTTCTTGCAGACTGATTTAGAGGGCTTTGTAAAAGAAATAGTTGGACAGACATCTGGTTTCATGCCCAGGGATATGTGTGCT
>Ga0228711_1006767_pt1 | contig 16868 bp, 11 predicted proteins | sample MedpolnodulmetaG_2_FD_177996 | JGI IMG/M metagenome (GOLD analysis project Ga0228711, IMG submission 177996) | Root nodule microbial communities from Medicago polymorpha collected in Santa Monica, California, United States - brown nodules | ecosystem: Host-associated > Plants > Roots > Nodule...
ATTTTAAAATACCTCCCTGCCGAAATTTCGTCGAAAACGTCTGAGATCGTCAGATCAAACTGCGTACGAATGTAGGGGCCAACGACGCGTATCAGTGACAATTTGGGTCAAAAATTGGGGTATGACAAAGATGTTATGTATTTAGACCATTTTGTGCTAAATACCTATTATGAGCAACTTCTTTTAGAAAATGTTGTGTGTGAAACGTATTATATTAATGTTAGAACAAGAATGGTTCATACAAGTTTTCATGGGTTTTGATGATAATAAAGTATTGAAGAACAAGTGGAATACTAACATATGTTCAAGTGTGCAGGAACTCCTTATCATGAAGAAGGAACACATGAAGAGCATCAGAAATGGATTGGGAAGCTTAGAAGACTATGGTGGAAGAATAATCAGAAGTCAACATCCTAGTAGATGGATGTCTCAAAGAAGCTGGGGAGTGATCTCCACAGACTTTGTGAAGGACATCAAACACATAAATTGATTAGGGTATGTGGTTCTGAGGGACCCAAAATCCACGTAAGCTTTTGTCTTATTCTGTGAGCGATCTGTATCACTGCATCTGGTAGAACGACTATTTTGTCTTCTTCCGCCTACGTGTAAAGGACATCAGGAACGAGGAAAGCATTAGACAATTCCCCTTTTAGTAAAGGAGATTCAACGTACTTTCCAATGGGATTATCCATATTAGGAAAAGGGCCAACGTTTGTGATTAAAGCTTCTCAAAGACTCTATTTGCGCTAGAACTCTTCTCCAATGTCTCTCAAATCACTTCCTATAAAAGGAGCTAAAGACTTGAAGAAGAAGTAACAAGACTCTGCTATTCAATTGTGGCATTACTCTGTCAAATTTAATAGCACAAAAACACTTACGATTTATTTCAAGTTGAATCTTAGAAATCCTAGGGAATCTTAGAACAAATTAATGTGTTTGCAGTTGGGGCAAACACTTTAGAAAGTCGCTCGCCTGCGTGCTTGAGCATATAAGTCTCTTGATGAAAACTTGAGCACTTAGGAGTGTCAGTTACTAGGGATTGAGCAAAGGGAAGTCTTAACCAGTGTGCTTAAGCAAGGTAAGTCTTTAGGTAGAGTCCTAGAGCATAAGTCTTTAGGTGGAGTGTCCTGGAGTGTTAGAAGTATCTTGTAGTTGTGCTTGAGCAAATAGAAGTCGCTTGCAGTTATGCTTGAGCATAGGGAAGTTTCTTGGAAGTGTCCTTGAGCAATTTGTAATCAGTTGTGATTATAGTGAAATCCTTTGGAAGTGCAAGAGGACTGGACTACTCCTGGATTGTAGGAGGAACCAGTATAAAATTGTTGTGTGTCCACTTTCTCTATCTCTACCTCTTTATCTTTGTGTTTTGTATTTATCTGTTGCACTCAGACTCTACATCAGAATCTGTATATCATAGATTCTGATCAGGTTGTTCAAGCAGAGAAAAAGAAGCCAATGAAAAAGCTTACATAATTCAATCCCTCCCTTATTGTGTATTTTTCTCAACTTCAGTTTTTTCTTTAGCTTTTAGCTTACATGCAATGAAGTTATGAAGTTTGTTTTATGAAATTGAGAACGATTTTAGCCACTATTCCTCCAGTTATTACTTTTGCTTTTACTTTGAAAATGGTGCTTATTGTTTCATTGATGTGCGGTTGGTTGTAGGTACAGGGTTTAGTTAATTCGTGTTAGCAATCATATCCTTATCCTTATTAAGAACTTGTATTCTATTGCTGAAAGTACAAATATGGTTGATTGTGGTTCTTATATCCTCCAGGGTTTCTATGTATCGTTGTATTACGATATGGATGTTTTTTTAGGTAATGCCTTTTGTTCCCACATTCTTTTGTACCTTTTTTTTTCTTTCTAATTTACATAGGTGTTGAAGATCCATTTACAACCCTTTCTCTAAAAAAATAGCGACATTGCCCCCTCCTCTTCCACAATCAGCCACATTACCCGATTAATTCAAACTAACTCTTGTTGAAACTAAGTTATACTAACTACACCAATTATGTTTTGATTTTCGAGTCAAATCCACTTTTTTTTAAACCTCATCCTTCAGGCATTACGTATACTACATCCACTCTCTTATCTGACTTCAACTATTTCATCATATATCCGATTTCTTTCCTAATGTTCCGCTTCTTCAACTCATCATTTTCTCTTCTCCAAAGCATGTACAACTTCGTTTGTTTCTCTTTTCATCTCTTTTCTTATTTTTTTTTGGTTTATAGGGTATTCAGTGAACTCTTTTTATTTTTGTGTTTTTTCAGGGTATCGCAAAACAAAGGAGATTATCCTCAATGATAAAGCTTTATTTCTCATGAGTTTTTTGTTATCATTAGCCTTTTTTTTTTACAAACCATCATGGTATATTTTTTGTACGAAAGGTATTACTTTGTTTCTCTTTTCTTCTCTTTTGTGCAAAACACCCTTTGCATGTTCTCATAAAAGTTTTCGTCTCTCAAACCTATTTAATAAAAATGTGTCTAAACTAAAAACCGTTCGTACATATTTGCTACATTTCATGTTAAATACCTATTTTGTTATCTTAAAAGATTTATGTCTAAACTAGTTTTGATTTAAATTTTTTTATAACTAACATTCAATGATGTTATATGAAGATGTTTTTATGTATTTAGTCAATTTTGTTTTAGATACCTATTATGTGCAAATTCTTTTAGAATATATTGTGTCTGAAACATATTTAATTTGTTCTTTTTATTTAAGCTTACATGCAATGAAGTTATGAAGTTCGTTTTATGAAGTTGAGACCGATTTTATCCCATTATTTATTTCACTAATCAGATTTTTGGTACCTTTTCTATAACCGTTATATGGCTAGATCTATACTGATTCCGTTAATTACTATACTTTATTATTTCTCTTTCTCTTCTTGCAACAATAATCATTGTAAATGTGTAACTCTTATTTGACACACAATTGTTCGGATGATTTGGGAGGCTAGATATGGAATTACTTTCTCAACTAAGATATTGGTGGAGGAGGAAATTGTAGATGTTATTAAATCCACCTCCTAGAGGTTGTTTCTAGCTACAAGTGGTTGTACTACAAGTGTGTTAGCTGGTAGTTTCACCAGCCTCATTTAATGTGCTCATCATTAGTTGACTTTTACTCTTGCAGAAATCGAAGTCTTTTTCTTCAATCAAAGGAGTTCCACGAGATGTTGGACTTAGTGTAAAGAGTCTTGAAGCATTGAAGTTCGACAAGATACAAAACAAGAAGCCAAGCTGTCAAGTCAAGCAATTGCCTTTGAAGCGGGAAGAATCAAATTTCAAAAGAGAAGCGGGTTCCTTAAGGGAGAACGTGGGAGACAAGCAGTTGTCTACATGGAAGTAGTGTTGATCATGGGATTAGTTTCTTTCCACTTATTTCTTATGTATAAATAATAGTTTTCCATGAGGAAAACGGGTTGCAAATCACCTATACAAAATTTTAAAACACTCGAAGTACAGGCGCAAGATAAAAGAGTCATAAAGAATGTATGTAAAGGATTTGTCAAACCACCTTTATTTTTAATTCACTTGGATTTGTACTTTTTCTTTTTTATAAGTTTCTGCAATTTAAACTTAATGTTTTAAATCCTGTCGAAAGACGCCACACGTTCTCGTCCCGTTCGTTAAGCAACCTACGAACTCGATGAACGCACAACAACAAAATGCGCAACATGTCCTACGATCTATGGTTTGGTCCTTCTTGTTATAATCAAACCAGTCGGTATTTGTTTACCAAAAACACTGGTAAACAAATTGGTTTTCGAATCATCTTATTTTCCATAATTTATAGTTTGGATGATTTTAGTTTGGCTGGTAGAGTACCCCTTGTAGTTATACCTAACCTTTAGGTTTATTACTATTTGTACCTCTCTCATTTTTCAGAGAATGCAACACTTGTACCGACAAGCTTACTACCTTGGGTCATGGTTGTCTGGACTTTACTTGGTAGGACACACTTCCTCGGTACCTCTATTGGAACTTTTATAGAGATCGTTGTAATCTCATTAATTAACAGTTTTCTTGATTTTTTTTTTCTTTTTCTTCTATTTTCTTTTCTCTTTATTTTTGGGGCAACGGTCAAGTCCCCTCTATATATATTTTTCCCCTTTTTTTAACAATATATGAGTGCTTAGCATATGATTAGAGGCTCTAAGGGGTCCCAATCTGGTAGGGATGTCTTACGGCCTCTTTGATTTTATTACACTCATCATTCAACAAAAATAAAAAAAAAAGAAACAAATATATTGCCAAGCTCCCATTAAACTTTTATGGTTCATTTGTACATTGACAGTCTTGTGTTGATGGATGATGATAAATTTCATCGATTCTTTTTTGTGCCATATAACTACTCTAATGATAGCAGATAATTCAGTTTCTCACATTTTATTGAGGCATTTGATTTCAATCAGATATGCATATGCAAATAACTCTTGTTAAGGCTATTGAAACGTTCAACTTTATGAAAACTCTAGATTGACTCCTGATCAGGAAGCATTTCGTGTACTTTTGACTGCTCTTTGTAAGTATGGTAGGGTCGAATAGGAAATTATAGATGCTATTAAATCCATGATACTTCCCCTTTGTGAAGATGGAAAACTAGCAACGACAAGAATACACAATGATAGAGGAGAATGTTTAGTCCAACTCTTGTGACCTACCATGCATTTTTTGAAGGGACAAATTATTATGGAACCTTAGAATTTCTGAGTAAGATGGAAGGTTCTGCTTTGGGTCCAAACAAGGAAATTCTTAAAGTTGAAGAAATATGCATCCATCTCTTCTCCAGTCTCACCTGTTTCATCCCCACCCGACTCTCGGAGGCTTGAGAAGAGCTTGAGCATTGCTACTTATGAACAACAAACTTATGAAGAAAAAACTTTCTGAATATAAAAAAGTAGTTGCTACTTACGAAGAATAAACACTTTCTGGAAATTCATAACAAAAACCAAGGTCAATTGGGGATATCGTAAAAGATACTGAATATAGGTCTTATAGCACACTTGTTAACAAGACTTAAAAACAATCATATTCTCCAAACACACAAACAATTATTCTCTTGTTTCAATTCCTTATAATGTTCAAAAAATTAAGGATATATGTCAAAACTGTGATCTACCAAAAGCAAAAAAAGGTTCCAAATTACTGAGCAATTGAAACAAAACAAGTAGACTAGAAAAAGATTCATAATCTATAATATGGCTGGTTTATACGGTTACATTAAAAAACCCATAAACAATAACAAACCCACAATTCACATCTCAATGAGTGCACCTATTTGGAAATATATCTTTATTGTATAAAGTGTTTTTGTGTGTTCAGACGATTAAAAAAAAAAGAAGCAAACTCTACATTTATAAGCTATTTCAATAAGGTACTTCGATTCATGAATAAGTGTTTGTGTGCTTGAAAATAAACTAAAAATGGACACATCTTAGGCTATTATTTCAATTCTTTCATTCAAATGTTTGTCTAAGTGTTTAATCTCATAAAATAAGTTTTATGGTAATCAAAACATGACTTCAACATGTTTGTAGTGTTAACAATTTAATCATCAAGATCGAATTATTATATGAAATTAGAACACATTTACTTGAAAACCATGATCATCGGACTCGCCGAGATTTAAGACAAGAGTCTTCCTTTGCCTTTCACATGCTCCGGACTTAGGGTTTTCGATGGGGCAAACCGCTAATGAGCAGAATAGTCAGATTGATGGCAAAGGGGACCTAGCCTCTCTATTTATAACCGTGCAACCCTAGGTACCACCCATCATGGGCCTAGTGTCTGGATCTACACTATGTTTCTACACAAATCAGGTTAAGTGTCTAAAAGCCCATTATTTATTGATCACTTTTATTAGGGCCTAAGCATCATCAAATGGATCACAACATTAGTCTGTTTTTATTAAATCCAAAACCAACAATTGATTGCAGCCCACAAAATATTACAAGAAATTCTAACATTCTCCCACTTGGGCAAAATCAATTATGTATTTAAAATAAAAATAAAAATAAATAAAAAAATAAAAAAAAATTTGAAAACGACTCTCGGACTGATAACAAACTTCCTAACGTGGCCACTACATGATCCCATGATGCAACACTTAATAAAGACTCTGTCCAACTAAGAACTGAATGGTATCGAATCATGGCTAACCTTAATTGATACAACACCTTCCATGGTTACAAATATCACCAATTCCGTCGACTAGTCATCTGTGTAGAGTGTAGCAAGAAATGATATGTCAACGTGATCATCGACCATACTATCATTTTCATTGTCGATCCTCAATTTCTCTCAATGCTTTAAAGCCAGAGAAATTATGTGATTTCTCTCAAATGCCTTAAAGCCAAAGAAATTATGTGATTTCTCTCAAATGCGTTAAAGCCAGACAAATTATGTGGTCCACGGAAAACCACATTGCCTCAGCTCCAAAATAGTGTCGATCATCGGCATAGTGATCCCAACGACACTGAGCTCTAAATTTCATGTGTATATAATGTCTCAGCTCCAAAATAGTGTTGATCACCGACATAGTGATACTATGAACACTGAGCTCTAATTTTCACACATAATACATTAGCTCCAGAATAATGTTGACAGCCGGCATAGAGATCATGTCAACATTGAGCTCAAATTTTTCAAATGTAATTCTTCAGCTCCAAAATAGTGTCGATCACCAGCATAGTGATCCCAACGACACCGAGCTCTAATTTTTCACATTTGATATTTGATAGATACAAGAATTCATCTCATCATCAATAATTAAATTGAATGAAAATTCACATCAATGTATCAAAGAAAATAAGTGAAGAAAAATTCATCATCACAAAATTGATAATGTAAAATTCAAACTCCCACTAACCAAATGCATCAAAAGAATTCACAATATTCATGTTATTCGAAGTGACTCTTGAAAACAATGAATCTCAGCCATTTGGTTAAAAGAATAATTAACGTCAAAGTTAGGGAGCCAATGAATGTAATAAATAATTTATTACCATAAATTATAGGTGTTGTGAGTCATTAATTTCAATTTCAACAATTTCTAAGGGTTCATAAATGCTTGTTTTAACCTTTGATTTTAGTAAATTTGCTTCTAATGCAATCCACACAAGTACTTGGATCATCAAACTTTAAGAAAGGTAGGACATTTACTTTGATTAATTTCTCAGCCCTTTCCCCAATAAATATGATCCAAGTGCTTATGCCATGAAGTAAATGATGTATTCCTCAATATTATACCTTATAGCAACAAAAGTTTTGACAACAAAAGACAAAACAAGGTTATGTGAAGTCAAAGACAAATTATATAAACCATCAACAAAAGATCCAGGAAGTCATTAACCATCTACTAGAGACCATTTATATAGATGAACAAAGAGTGAAGAAATGTTATGTTAGTTTAATCTCAAACTTAGGTTTCTACCTCCAAGAGTAAAACTAAAACAAAGTTGCTCCAACAAGGTAACACAAACAAGATTCATCCTAAATGAAGGTTACGTGGAAGATATTTTTCAAAACAAGTTCAAAACTAGAATGTTAAATTATGGTGACATCTCCCACTGACTTCACAATTACTCCTTGATCATATTAATCTGAAATTAAGTTGACAGCTCCCACTGACTTCACAGTTACTCCTAAATTACAACATTGTCAGATTTTTACGTCCAATAACTTTTCATTAGACACATGGAGACCATTATGGTCAGGTACTTTAACTTGTGAGTCATCTCCCACTTACCAAAATGTTATTTTAGTTTAGACATGTTCTCCTAGAGATAACTCCAAATCTTACTTCCATTTCTTATGGTTTGACTCGTTTAAGATCTTGATGGAAGCAAAACAATCATTGATTGATAAGGGAAAAAAATGAATGAATTAAAATATGTCATAAGACAAGATATAACTTAAAATAAACAAGCTATTATAACGAGGTCAATATAATTATACAATCACCTTTGGGCAGAATGCACAAACTAAGGTCAAAACCTTAGCCAAAACCTCAAATGAGTTAATCTATGAGGATACATTGAACTTGGGGAATTGTCACATTTAGGCATACAAATTCTTTGGTTCAACATATACTCCAATAACTCCATCTCATATAAGTTAATTAATGAGCATGCATAATAAAAGCATAACAATTATCCATTGAGGAAATATATGAGACAACATGAATGCACTAAAATATATCAATTGACAAGATATAGCTCAAAATAAACAAGCTATCACAATGAGGCCAATATAATTGTACAATCACATTTGGGCAGAATGCATAAACTAAGGGAAAACCTAAGTCAAAACCTCAGATAAGTTAATGAATGAGCATGTATTGAATTCGGGAAATTGTCACCTTTGGGCAGGCAAGTTCCTTAGTTCAAAACAGTCTCCAATAACTTTATCTCAAATCAATTATTTTATTTTTTTAATTGTAAAATGCAATAACCACCTTTGGGCAGGAAACTACATATTACAATTAAAAACATTCCTCAAGCTACAAAAAGAAATTTCATCAATCAATCAATAGAGGTGGTCCCACTTTGATGGTAACGGCCTATATCAACGCATGAAATTCTTTTTGCATAGGAATCAATAACTCTTGTCAAAATACGACACAGAGAAATATGCATCATTTAAATCCATCTAAACTGGTTAATATCGTTTCAATTTGCATTCATCATAATTTTGTTTGATACAATGTGGTAGAATAGTACGTTAAAAGCACATAAAAGAAAATCAACATATATGTGCTATCATTTAGAAGAGTACTATTACCGCTATCATAATCTCATTATCAAGTAATGATTTAAATCAATTACGTACGCAGTGGAAATATATGAGACTTGAAATTCACCACCATTGAGGATAAAAGACAAAATAGTCACAAAAAATATTTAAGAAAAGACTATAATATCTTTAATGTAAGTCTCCTTAATAAACTAAAATTATTCATCAACAAATAAAATTTGTTTTTCATTTCTAGATAATTGACATGTAAGATTCTCCTACATGATAGAGAATGATAGTTAGATTATCAATCCAATACTTTTAAAATATTTAAACAAATATTCAACTATATTATCTATTCACACAATGGTCATGTCAATTAATATTACACCAATAGGATATGGCCATCCTTATATAATAAGAGAACATGTGTACTCAAATTCAATAAAAAGAATTTAAATTAATTAAACAATGGCTAACCTCAAAAGGTGTAATCAATTCTCCTTGTATGTAGAGTCATTAAGCTTCGACGACTTAGCAAAGGTTCCGATGAATTTGACATATTATCACCTCAATTGGTTCATAATTCAACAACAAACACTAGTGCAAATCAGGGATACAAGACCTGATTTTTAAAGATTTCAGACCTGTTTTTGTGCAAAAAGGGGTCTTAAATCTCTAAAAAAACAGGTCTTGTATCCTTGATTTGCACTAGTGAAACCAATATAACAAAAGAAAGACTCTAATAATAGATCAATACAATACAAGGATAATAGTTTTCAATTGCCTTCAAAATAGCTCAAAATATTATATTTTGTGATATTTCATAAGTGAGCATATAAATAGTAACATGGCAACAAAGAATTTATACAATAATTATAAATTCATATACTCAATATTTGGTGCTATGATTGACAAAATTGAGTCTAAAGTAATTTCACAATTACAACACTTTAATAGACAAATTCACTTCTATAAAAGAGATTTTCACAAAATAATATTTTAGACTCACATCCTTGGGAATATATGTCTCACGTATAAAAGATATTTTACATATTTCACAAAATAAAATTTATTCCCATAAATAAAAAATATGAAATCAATATTTGAAAATTATTACCAATCAAATTAAGTAATTTTCAAAGCAAATCAATCCACCAAAATCAAATCAAATCCTTTTGACTATACAAAATTTGATCTCAAAATATTAATCATGGTGTTTCCTTCCAAATTTGAGATAAAATAAAATTTGCTTGATGGGGTATTCATATAGTGATCATGTGAATGTTTATACACATTAGATGCACATACACAATGAATCACAACATGTGAAATTTGTTTCAAAAAACTGCAAATCTTTTGACAACAAATGCTAATGTAAAATCAATTTGCCGTGACACACACAACATCAAAATGAGCAGCACAAAACACATGATTTTAATTTGAACATGTCTACTCAAAATTATCTTTGAATTCACACATGCAATTGCAATTTAATCATGATAGACATATTCTTAAAGCAAATTCAATTTATGAATAAACCAAATCTCAAATCCACTCAAATAATAGAGTAGAAACCATGGCCATGTATAAAGGAAACTATCCATAAACTTAAATGAAGAAGGAGTCACAAAAATTGGATCAATTTACGAATTTCACACGTATTAGTACATTTATGGCACATATAAAAATAATAATTGAGCAAACAATTATTAAACTCAAACCATCTTCATATAGATTAAGAAAATTTACCAAAACTCCCCAAAGAAAACAATCAAAACTCGTGTTCAAGAAACTTTATTTTGATTGAAAATTGTTTGCCAGATAATCAAAGACCGAACACATACAACAATAGGAAATATTTAATTTCTCTATCAACTATGTGATTTTGAAAATTGAAACAATTTTAATGATTCAAATTGAATATTGACAAACAAATCTTATAATTCAAAACTTCAAATTGTATGCTCAAAATTAGGACACTTCTTTGAAACAAAATTGAACCTTTTAAACACATATTCAAATTCACCATGAAGCGCAAACTACATATATAAATATATCAGCCCAAATAATACCAAGGTGAAAAGAATATCAAACTACAAGACATGGCAACGATATTAAAAGGAAAATCAGCCAAAATGAAATGATTTAATTATAATCTTTAGAAACAAATCAATTAAAAATTAATCAATATCCATATCCACTTTAGAAACTTGAATTCAAATATATGTTAAGAAACATATCTTTTCCGATCCATATTTATATTAATATCTACTAAATATATCACTTTTGCAACATATGGATCCAATTAACACATGTCAAAATATGAACATAAATTTTGTCCAAATTAAAACAAAAAAAAAATCTTAGTATGAAGAATACATCAAAACACTGAACAGAAACCAAAGTAATGGCACACATATACCCTTTTGATTGTTGATTTGTATTTTCATTGAAGGACATATATAAATATATTTCTAAGCCCAAATGTATACACAAGTATATACAATTGATTAAGTGCCTTCATAAATTTGTGATAGAATCAATTAACTATTCGATAAAAAGTTTCCGTATGCAACAACCATGCATCTATTTATATTATAATTATATAAATAATTATACAAAAGGAACAAATAATCAAAAGGAATAATTACCATGAGATATTCACAAATCCAAGTGGTTGGCATCGAAAATCGAAATACATACATGTATGACATCAACCAAAAAATAAATAAAGCAATCAAAGATTGCGATCAAATAAGTTGCAATTTTTTTTATTTTTGATTAAACCAGAAACCGAAACTTTGCCACGATTAGATGTTGTAATAAAATCAATGTTAAACAAGTCAAACGGCGACATCAAAATAAATATAAAATAATAATCAATAGTTTTGATCTGTATACCTCAACGATCATATCATATATTGAGTGAACCATTGTATATCGACGGAAGTGAAAAGATTATAGTAATACTCATTGTATGAAGTTGAGACTGATTTTATCCCATTATTTATTTCACTAATCAGATTTTTGGTACCTTTTCTATACCTGTTACATGGCTAGATCTATTGATTCCATTAATTACTGTACTTTATTATTTCTCTTTCTCTTCTTGCAACAATAATCATTGTAAAGGTGTAACTCTTATTTAAAACGCAATTGTTCGGATGATTTGGGAAGCTACATATGGAATTATTTTCTCAACTAAGATATTAATTGGTGGAGGAGGAAACTGTAGATGCTATTAAATCCAACTCTTGGAGATACATAATGAAACATGCATAGATAATATGATACCTAAGAAGCTAGCTTATTTAACTTTGTCATTGATGAGATACATAACTTTGATAGATGGATGGTCTTTTATAGTAACAAAGAGAAATCTTTGAAATTGAGTTGGAGAATAGAAAACAAGAAGGCGGAATGTGGTAAAGAACTCCAAGAAGGTCTTGGTGAAATTTTACGAAAATTCAGCATAACTGTTTCTAAGTCGTCCCAAAACTTATGGTTTGCTTCTAAACTTCAAAACTTGAGTATTAGAAGTTTAAATGCTTGAGTTTCGTAATTATAAGTGTGTGAATGAAATCATTGTTTATTTGCAAAAAATAATGTTGTTAATTGTGAAAATATCGTTGATGGATGATTTATATATATAACCTTATGTGGATATATTTATATATTGTTATTGAATATGTTGCTAAGTGATGATTACGTTGAAGTTGTTGGTCGTTGTTGCATTTGTTGTTGAGTCCAAGAATAATCGTTCATATAAAGTTGGGGGGTTTGATGCCCTGTTGAATGTATAAACATTCATATAAAGTTGGGGACTTGATGCCCTGTTGAATGCTTGATAATTCATACCACGTTGAGAGCCTATGCTCTATAAGTTGAGAGTCTATTATAAGTTGGGGGCTTGATGCCCTCATTGGTACCACATGCATATGCAAATAACTCATGTTAATTAAGGCAATTGAAATGTTCAACTCTAGATTGACTCCTGATCAGGAAGCATTTCGTGTACTTTTGACTGCTCTTTGTAACTATGGTAGCGTCGAAGAGGAAATTGCAGATGCTATTAAATCCAGGGAGCTGCTGTATAGTGCGAATGGCTCTTTCACGAAAATTCACGAAATGCAAAAAGCCACCTTCCCATGTGCAAATCATGGATGATAAATTAAACCAATAAAATATACAACACTCCAAATACAAATATCCCCAAAATAATGTTAGTGTCTTATGCCATAAACCATAAAGTCGGCAAGGTTAACAAAAGGTGGTGTTAGAAATCAATTGCTTCTTAGTATGAAGCTTATCGAAAAACTCAATTAATGAAAAGAAATTTGTTAAGGATAAAGCCGAGAAAACAAGTATATAGATGTTTATAGACCAAATCACAGTTGAATGTCTACTTGTATGCTGGTATGAAGTGGTTTATGCTAGTTCGTAAATTTTCGTGGGGCGTTTTATTCGTGCTATAGATGCTATTAAATCCATGATACTTCCCCTTTGTGAAGATGGAAAACTAGCAACGACAAGAATACACAATGATAGAGGAGAATGTTAGTCCAACTCTTGTGACCTACCATGCATTTTTTGAAGGGATAGATTATTATGGAACCTTAGAATTTCTGCGTAAGATGGAAGGTTCTGGTCTGGGTCCAAATAAGGATTCCTTTCTTATAATTCAAGTAAAATTCTTAAAGTTGAATACACAATTAGACTAGAAAAAGATTCATAATCCATAATATGGCTGGTATATACGGTATTTTTCAATAAGGTATTTCGAACAACTTATGAAAATAAACTAAAAATGGACACATCATAGGCTATTATTTCAATTCTTTCATTCAAATGTTTGTGTAAGTGTTTAATTTTATAAAATAAGTTTTATGGTATTCAAAACATGACTTCAACATGTTTGTAGTCCCTATAAAATTCACAAATTTTCAAGTTGATTCTACAAGAATTTTAGTTAATTTTGATCCCTATGACTAACTGGGACTAAAAATACATACTACATAGAAACTAAAACGAAATAAAGTAGATTCTACATGAATTTTATTTAATTGTAGTAGTATTTTTTATTCTCCATAGAAACTAAAACGAAATAAAGTTAATGTGACTAAAACTAAAAAGTCATAGTTTTATGATGCTTAAAATACATTTAAACCAAATAAATAATTAAAACCAATTCTATGAATGTATAGAAAGGTGCAATACGGTAACAATTTTTTTAATCATGAAATCATATTGTAATATTTTTTTCTTTGTACAGATAACGAAAACGGCTATATATGGATGGACAATTATTACAGTTGATAAATTCTCTCATTTTCCTTTTCAACAAACTAAACAAACAACGTCAAGTTTGGGAGCATATGCGAACATGGTACGGCGTTTTTGTTCCTCCAGGCAGTTCAAATAGGAATTTGAAAATTGTCAATCATTCCATTTATTTCTTCATATTCTGCTCATTTGCTATCATTGGCATAGTAGTATCATGGACTTCCTATGATTGGCATAGTAGTATCTTGGTCCCCTTCATGAATTGATGGTGTTGTTTCCATTGTTATGCTTGAAGTACTTCCCATCATCAAGAAAACAAAGCTTGCACCAAACAAAACAAACAAATAAATAAACTAGACTATAGATTTCAAAGTAACAATAAATCTATATACGTACGAACACTTTAGTATTTTGTTGTTCATTCATATAGAATCCCAAAAACAACCATTAACTAATATTTGCAATTTCAGTTAAAAAATATATATAAACAATGCCAAAGGAGATTCAGATGCACACTTACAAAAGCGCATATCAGCTTCTCTTTGTACTTGAAAACGGTCGGGGTAGATATAACCAGTGCAATTTTGAGTTTTTAATCAAAGAAATTACACTTGTTGAAATATTAAAAAATATATAAGTTGTGATCGACCACATAAAACACATGGTAGACGAAGACGACAAAGAAATTAAAATCTTCTTCAACACGTTGGAAATCAAAGTGTTCTCTGCGGGACAAGAGATTGTAAATTTGGATTTAATAGAGATTAAAATAAATAAAATTGATAAACGCGACAAACAAATGAATGAATCAAAATGTGGAATTATAATTGAAAAGATATATACCTGCAACATCCATTTGTCTGCATTGAATTTTTGAGACAAAATAGTTAAGGAGCTGCTGCTGCAAACATATTTTGAAAAGTAGGCGATGCTGAGGAGGAGCAGCTGTGTGTGTGTATATATATAGCAAATTGAGGACTGAATGAACAAAATTTGGGTTGGTCAAAAGGTTGTATTTTATTTAATTTTTGGTCAAAAGGTTGTCATTTTATTTAATTTTAGTCAAAAGGTTGCCTTTTTTTTGTCAAAAGCCAGTCATTTTTAATTGGTGTTTATTTTATTTATTTAATTATGAAATTTATTAATTTTACATTAATTAATATATCTAAAAAAATTATATTTTTTGAAATTAGCAAATTAATTGAGTGGCCATTTTTAATTGGTGTTTTTTTTATGGGAATTAGTGTTTTATTTTATTTATTTAATTCTTGGACCCCTTAAATAAATTTGAGTTCTATTTTATGGAGATTAATTATTAATAAGAGAATAAGACAAAAGCTTACGTGGATTCTTCTCAAACGTATTTAATAAAAATATGTCTCAACTATAATTCGTTCGTACATATGTATTCCATTTCGTGTTAAATACCTATTTTGTGCTTGTTATCTTAAAAAAAGTGGGTCTAAACTGCTTTGATTTGATTTTTGTTTTATAACTTACATTTAACGAAGTTATATGAAAATGTTATGTATTTTGACCATTTTGTGCAACTTCTTTTAGAATATGTTGTTTCTGAAATGTATTTAATTTGTGTTAGAACAAGAATGGTTCATACAAGTTTTCTTGGGTTTTGATGATAACAAAGTATTGAAGAACAATTGGAATACTGACATATGTTCAAGTGTGCAGGAATTCGTTATGATGAAAAAGGAACATATGAAGAGCATCAAAAATGGATTAGGAAGCTTAGAAGACAATGGTGGAAGGTTAACCAGAAGTTAGCATCCTAGTAAATGGAAGTCTCACAGAAGCTGGAAAGTGATCTCCACAGACTATGTGAAGGACATCAAACACAGAAGCTGACTAGGCTACGTAGTTCTAAGGGACCCAGAATCCATGTAAGTTTTTGTCTTATTTTGTGTGCTGTCTCTATCGCTGTATCTGGAAGAGCAACTATTTTGTCTTCTCCGCTCTACGTGTAAAGGACATCAGGAACGAGGAAAGCAACAAATAATTCCCCTTTCAGCAAAGTAAATTCAAAATATTTTCCAACGGGATTATCCATATCAGGCAAAGGGCCAGCGTTCGTGATTGAAGCTTCTCAACGACTCTATTTGCGCTTACACTCTTCTCCAACGTCTCTCAAATCACTGCCTATAAAAGGAGTTGAATACTTGATGAAGAAGTAACAAGACTCTGCTATTCAACTGTGCCATTACTCTATCAAATTTAATAGCGCAAAAACACTTAGGGTTTATTTCAAGTTAAATCTTAGAAATTCCAGGGAGTCTGTTCATTTGTTGTAAGAACAAATTAACATGTTTGTAGTTGGGGCAAACACTTTAGAATGTCTCTCGACTGTGTGGTTAAGCATATAAGTCTCTTCGTGAAACCTTGAGCTCTTAGGAGTCTCAATCAGTGGGGACTGAGCAAAGGGAAGTATTAAGCAGTGTGCTTAAGAAAGGGACGTCTTTAGGTAGAAATTCCTAGAGAATTAGAAGTCTCTTGAAGTTGTGCTTGAGCAAATAGAAGTCTCTTGCAGTTGTGCCTGAGCATAGGGAAGTTTCTTGGAAGTGTCCTTGAGCAATTTGTAATCAATTGTGATTATAGTGAAATCCCTTGGAAGTGCAAGGGGACTGGACTACGTCTAGATTGTAGGAGGGACCAGTATAAAAATGTTGTGTGTCTACTTTCTCTATCTCTACCTCTTTATCTTTGTGTTTTGTATTTACCAACTGCACTCATACTCTGCATTAGAATCTGTATATCACAAATTCTAATCAGGCTTTTCAACCAAAGAAAAAGAAACCCACGAAAAAGCATACAAATTTCAAC
>Ga0228711_1006769_pt1 | contig 16865 bp, 8 predicted proteins | sample MedpolnodulmetaG_2_FD_177996 | JGI IMG/M metagenome (GOLD analysis project Ga0228711, IMG submission 177996) | Root nodule microbial communities from Medicago polymorpha collected in Santa Monica, California, United States - brown nodules | ecosystem: Host-associated > Plants > Roots > Nodule...
TAACTTAATTTAAATTTTTTTTTTTTATTTTTTTTTTGCTTATATGTAAAATGAAAATTACATTGTACCTTCATTTAAATTTTTTGTTTGTATTTCTTTCTTTTTTTTTTGCGTGTAACAATAGATATGGCAATTGTTCTTTCTTACATACTAGGTTCAAGAAAAATAATAACATAAAGTAATCTAGTTCTTTAGAGTGTGTTTCGATGAGGTAATTCAAAATTTTTAAAGAACTAAGAATTCTAAGCAATTTAAATGATTCAATTAAATTACTCTCATTTCTCAATATTTTTGTTTGGATGAAGCATTAAAAAATTTCATTGTCATCATTTTTAGGCAACTTTTATAAATTTAAATTTTTTTGGGTCAAATTTGAAAATTGAAATTAGAGGTCAATTTGTAGATTTGAAAAATTTTGAGGGTCAAATTATAATTTTTGAATAATTTGAGGGGTCAATTTACAATTTTTTGAAATTTATTGTGGTCAAATTGAAAATTTTGGAAAATTTGAGGACAAAATGCAAATTTGAAAAATTATAACAATGAAATTTTTTGAAATTCTTAATTTTTAGGTGTCATTTAAAATTCTCTAAATTTAACTTGAACAAAATATTTCATAAATTTCTATCATTTTGAAAATTCTTCAAGTTATTATCCAAACAATTGAATTCACCTCAAAGTATTTGAATTCCTTCCAAATATTATATTCCCTCAAAACATTCCCACATTCAAAGACACTGTTAGTGACCTAGCTAACTATATCACATGTTTTTCTTATCATTTCTTCCCATGAAATAATATTTCTATATATGAATTACACATGTAGAAATTAAAATCCATCAAAATATATTTGAGTTTATATATCATTATTTACAAAATTTACTACACTATTACCATGAATAGTAAAGGTTATAAGACCACAAATAATACTCATGAAACACATCAATACTACATCAATGGTATTCTCCACTACATCTACCGCCGTTCACATTGTTAATAAAAAGGATAGACCAAGTTCATATTGTAGTTTGTTACATGAGCTCCTAAAATGGTATCGTAGACTCCAATGTGGCACAAAGGCATGTTGTTTTAATATTGAACATCAATCAAATTTTGTCAAGTTTTCTTCTCTTAACACTTTTTTTTAGAACTTATTCAACCTAAAGACCGACTAATATGGAGGATCAATCTTACCGTCTACTGGTAGAGGTCCCAATTAAAATCAAAGCAAAACTATATAGATTAGTTCACATAAATTTGAACTTGGAGGACTCGAACTTAAGACTTTGAGAAAAGTACACTCCAAAATCTTAAGCCTACACTATCCGAACAACCATGGTTGTAGAAAAAATTGAAGATATTCCAAAAGATGTATTTCCTCCATTAATCAACAAGAAAACTTGTTGGTTATCAATGGATAGGGGATACCACTGTAGGATCTAAGTGAATAGAACAAAGACAACAAATATTTGGCTGCAGGTTATCCCTATCATCGACAATGAAAACTTTGAGCTAATTAAGGTCTTTTTGAGCAATGTTGTCCTCAATGCTAGTTGGAACCACAACTGGCTTCTTTTCGTTGGAGGTTGAACCATCAAAATTAATTATTTCTTTCTCCTTGTGCTTCCTATTTTATTTTGTTGTCACGTTTCTTTTGTTCTTGCATGGTTTTCCTTCTATCAACTATATCTGGCTCACCTTGAACTTGGGTAACTTCGACACTGTTGCAACAACTTATATCATGACCAATACACTTACAATGAGTGCAAAAATGGGAAATTTTTTCATAATCAAGTTCAACAAAAATAGAAAATCTTCAACATAGACTTCGTATTTTAGTTGTTTAGAGAGATCCATATCAACCAACACGCACAAAGTGACCAACTTATCTATCAAATATTGGCCTTTTTGTCACAACATCAATACAAACAGGGGTTCCAACACTACTTGCAATAGAAAATACTCCCTCCGGTCACTATTATAAACAAAAATCAACTTTTTAGGTTCATTCATTAAATGATGTATTTAGTCTATATTATTGACCAAATACATCATTTAATGAATGAACCTAAAAAGTTGACTTTTTGCTTATAATAGTGACCGGAGGGAGTAATATTTTCGGTCTCCAATACTCTTGTGAAGTACCTTAAAATACGATTCCAAACCTGGAAAGGATTTTTTGTTGCTTGCTAGGGTTGAAGTCCCTGCATCAAAGTAAGGGTTTGAAAAATCGAGGGTTGAGGTTCCATGGTCCAATCAATCATACACTTTGAACATCTTCTAAAGAGAAGAATGAGAACTAATAGAAACCTTTTCCAAGGGATGTAATTCCCCAAACACTAGTGGATTGGTACGCGAAGTTTCACGATTCAAAGGTGTTACATTGCACTCTTTGTAACATCTCATACTGCTTTTAGGATACAATTTTTTAGAAAAACTCATAATATTATAAGAATATCTCTAAAAAAAATAGAATTTTTTAACAAAACATGAATTAAATATGAATTTTTATATTTTTGGCAGTTAAAAAATTCATATTTAATTTATGTTTTGTTAAAAAATTCTTATTTTTTTGGGAGAGATTTTTACAATATTCTACACATTTCATTAAAAAAATACAAAATTAACTTAAAAATAGGGACCAAAAGTATTGTAAATATATCAACTTTTCATTTTAATCCGTATTTGAAGAAAATTTTTACACGGACTAAAATGAAAAGTTGATATATTTATAGGGACAAAAACATATTTAACCTAAATATTTATAGATCATACCAAACATTAAAGTGGAAAAATACAGCGATGTGTTTTATTTCCACTCAGGTTTTCAACTTTTTGAATGCTTTTGGGCATTGTTTGGGCTTAAAGATTGAGTCCATCCCTTCTTCATCTATACAAAAAATCTCTCGTAAGAGACAATTTCCTATATGACAGGCATGAAAGATGACCAAATTGCTAGAACTAGCATGTCATAACTCAAAACAAGGTGATCATATAAATTATAAATAACTAATCAAACAAACAAAATTGTATTATAACCAGTAACAAGAGAATCCCTTAGCCATCTGTTCTCTTTCATATGAACAAGCAAGATAAAGACATACAGACAGTTAGTTACACAAATCTAGTCTAATGGGGGACAAAAATGGTTCTATATCAATATTTTAAAAATCGAATCGGACATCAAACTTACGAGACATCTGAATAAAATAATGGTTTAATTGCTTTAAATCGCTATAACCTAAATAATTTGCGATTGAACCACTCAGATAACTGAAATATGCATAATATCGATTTAGGGTTCGACCCGTTTAACATTCTAATTCGATTCGATTTTTAAAATATTGTTGTATATCGTGAAGAAAGAATGAAGGGCTTATTCTCAAGATTGGTGAAATGGTTATTATGTTGCTGCAATAATTAGAGCGCACATGCATTCCATGCTCCATAAATGCTAGAATAGCTACCAACCAGTTTCAATTAATCTCACATATACTAGTACTAGTAGTATAGTATCATAAAATAGTTCACTCTAGTGTATTGTTTACACATGCACACATCATGTGTCTAGTATTTGCCAAGATAATGTTGTAAACAAGATGACATTGGCATCATAACACAAACCATGATCTGTGTTCTTTCTTGTACCTTTTTTGTTTATAAAATTTCCTGTACCCTTTTCTTGCTAAGTAAGAAAGTTCAAAAAATTAGTTTGAAGCAAAGGTAATTTTAAGCAACGGTCACGTTAAGATTTCATTGCGAAATTTGATATTTCAAAAAAATTGCACTCAAATATATACAATCAATGCGACCATAGTAACATTCGCATAAAAAATTTGGGTCCTTGGTCACAACTATGTTGCAACCACAATTGCAGTCACACATAGGCATAAAAAAACTTTAAATTTAGCCCATGAAGTGAGCCAAACTTAAAATACTAATCCGTTATGTAAGAAAACTTCATGACTATAGTATAATATTGAATATTTTTTTTATCAATTCAATTCAATATAAGACTCCTAACACTGTAATAACCGGTTTATTAAAACCTTGATTTTCAACCACAAATATCATATTTGAGATCTTTATTTTGTAAGATCCTATTTGAGATCTTTGCAATAACATGTATGGCACAATTGTATTTTGTAACCATCACCACATTTGTTCACATTTTACCCCACTATATATCATATCTAGAAGAAGAGCCAAATCAAGTCCTATTGAGTATATACCTTTCAATATTCATCAATATTACATCATATCAATGTCAAATCCTTTTCAATGAAAATACTGTGAACGGTGTAAGCAAGGAACAGTTTTCACCATCAAACAATACAACAATTGGTTCAATCCTAATAAATTCTGCCACAACAAAACGATGAAAACATAGAGAATGTTCTAACCATACACATTGCATGAAGCTATAGAATGAGTAGTAAAAGAGTTTCATAAATTCTGACACTGACTCACAAAGTCACAGCAGACGACATTCCTTAATGGAGTGTGGTCTAAGAAGAAACGCGTGGAATCATTGTTTAACAATAGTAAAGATAGTTGAGAATTTGTGATAGAGTTTAATTTGTAGCCTTAGCTTAATGCATGGTTCTTGTACGGTTTTGTAATAGGCAATGTGGCAGCTTAGGGCACATAAATGAAGCACCACATTATGTTCTCATGTATTTCTTTGTCTTAAGTTAACCCTCCGGAATCATCGGCCTCTGTTCGTCTTGAGCGGAGATCCGATTATTAATAATATTTGCTTTTTCAAAAAAAAAAAAGTTAACCCTCCGGTTTTTACGAGGAATGTATAATTTAGAGTTTGACTGAAAGGTAAATAAAGTATAATCGATGATTGTGATTGTCAGGATTCGAACTCAAGTTCTCTCAAAATATTTGTCTTTAACTGAAGTTCATTAACCATTTGAGTCCAACCAGTTGATTATGCGATAAAAATTGATGGGTCTTTTTGTCTTTTTAATTATCATTGTCAATTAACAAACAAGAGAATAATATCAAGATTTTAGCTTATTTAACCTATAGATTTTCTTATTCCTTCATTTTGTAGTTTAATGAGAAGAAAACTCTAGAAAATTGGTTGAAAGAGATATATTGATGATGCTATAAAACAAGCTTAATTCTTGGTTGTCTTTTCCACTGTTTTTGTTTAGTGAAGTTGATGGACTTGTGAGACTAAACATGCAAAGTATTAAATGATCATGACTTGGTACAAAGCATATAATATAGTTTGTTGCCAGCAAATATATGAATGTGACTTCTAAGGAGGAAGCCACACACGTTTCAAACACATGGGTCGTTTTAATTTTCTTGAAAATGAAAGGTAATTTGGTAATTAAAAGTTACAGTAAGAAAAATTGTTAGATTTTTATGTATGTTGCTCCTTATGTGGTTCTAAGGTCAGCTTGAATAGTAAGAGGAGAGTCAAAAAAGATGTGATGTAGTTGTCTACAGACAAAATTGTTGATATTTAAGTGAGAGTGGTTAGTCCACGTAGATTAGGAACGAGTTAAACGACAAACATATAAGAGAAGAGATTCATATAAGATTTTTGTGGAATTGTGACGTCCAGATTTGTTGATGGTCTAGGTCATTAGACTCTGTTAAGATAAACGACTTATATATCTAATATCTTAAAATTTTAGAGGAGACATGATATCTTAGATCCGATTCTGCTCCTCCATCAAGTAGTCGAACCATGACTCATATACCACTGCTTCGAGCGATCGGGAACATTGTGTATAAGTCACACATTTTATTTCCAACAAAACATGGAAATGGAAAAATGAAACTGAATTGTGTGCCTGGAATTCATGTGTTTAGTGTCCAACCACTACTTCTCTAGGTAATTCTGGATTTTCCAATTTTTACCTTCTCATTTTCACTCAATCAAGCCCCACCAAGAACAACTACTTCTCCCGTGATGAAAGGGATGTTTATGGGGAATGTTAAAAGTTTGCATTATAATTCAATAATATATGCTGAATTTTGTATATTAATATAGCTTTCTCCGAGATTCACACTGCAATATATTTTTACACTAGGGTGGTGGTATTTTTAAATTATGGTGCTTTTGAATAAAATGAAAGGCCAACTAAATCTTCTGTTAGTAAGTCCACCCTATTAACTATTTCAATTGATAAAGATGGACATTGATTCCCACTAAATTAGCCACTTTGTATGGTTCTTGTTTGCCTCTAAATGCAATTTGGGGTTCTAGATTTGGTAAATATTGTGTGTACTATTTTTGTACTTTAAAAACTGGTTGTACTTTGGATAATGGATGAATATGAAAATATTAGAGTGTTTTAAGGATTAAATCATTCATGTATTTTCACTTATCCACTTAAAATTCTAGAATAGTTCATTCATTATATATAAGATTTTGGTATATATGATCAAGTAATCATTTGTCTAACTAAAAAGTTGAAACTTGTAGATTAAGTGAGTTTTTTTTTTATCATTAATACTTCAATTCAAAAGCATTTTGCATGAGGAGTTATGTTGATGTTGTAAAAATATAATGTACCTAAATTAAGTTTTAGAGACAGTTTACATGATACAGGGCTAATGCATTCACCACCAAAGCATGGTCTCTTCTATCTATCAATGGAGTAACAGTATTTCAAACAAGTGACACCAAACTTTAATTAATTATTAACATCTAACTCTGTCAATTGAGTGTTTGTTTGATAATAGTATAAAAATAATTATCATTTTTTGATTACATTGTAGGTTTGATTACATCGTAACTTTTGTAATAGCAAAACATAGCGTCCAGTCTACCAATTCTAGTTGAACTAACAAAAATACTAAAATTGTTAGATTAGATATAGTGATTAGAGTTCGTCAAACTTCGATTCGCTATTTGTATATGTGAATTTTCTACAAACTATTATCATTTCACATATTTTAAAAAATATATAGTGGAGTTGTGGAAAAATATGAGAAAAACCTACCCACAATCATGATCATGGACCATTTTTAAAAACCTTAATTTTTTATCTTCAATTTAAAAATAGCTTTTTGCAAAAATAACATTGACACAAACTTCTTTCTTTCTTTCTGTGTTCCATCATTTCACTACAATTCTACTTTAATTCTTTAAATAAATATATAAGCACTATATAATTATCATTAAACTATTTTTACGTAAAGGTTGTGTTTCCTTCAGCTGCAACACCATCATATGACATTATTCAACATAGCATAATTAAATATTAGATTAAATATTAGATCCATAAATCTAGAAGAAACAGCAAACCGTGATCAGTGTACCTTTATTCTTATTCTATGTTTTTGGTATTTAATCAATCCAACATTCCAGCTGCACTAGTCTAGGAATTATTCAAATCCATCGTGCATCAATCACTAACAATACTTTATTCAAATATTAACTATCCAAAGATCTTATTGGCTCGTAGTATTGGACCATTGACAACCGTACAGTACAATATTTATATTGAGAGAAGTCAAAAGTAGCACATAGATCAAGCTAGTAGTGGAAAATGTAGAATGTGATGCACCTAAATTTGCTCCAGAAAATCCTATGATAATGTTGTAGTGGACCGAAACATTAACCAAACCCATTAACATGGAAAAATTACATTAGGGGAACTTTTTAGTACTAAATCCAAGGTGGTGTTGAAGAAAATTGATCACTCGTGTGAGTATCAGCACCACCGACATTTCAGATTAAAGGTGTGTATGATGCTTGATTAAAACATTACCTTTTGTTGTTAATGTGTTAAGCGGAATAGTAGTGAGATTGGACATCACACCTTCACTAAATCGTAAGTTTCACTCAACACAAGTGACGATACCTCGTATATTCAATGTCTTACGATGTTGAGTGAAGACATTGTCTAAATTCACTTGTATGGTTGCTCTGGTTCAATTTGTTGAACCACCCAAATGTTGTGAGCTTCTTCAAAAGTCCCAACAGTAGTATCAAAGTCCGGTGCAACTTGGTGAGGGAACCGGGAGTGGTTCCTCAAGTGAGTTAAAAATATTTCACATTAGACCGGAAGAGTAGTTGTTAAGCAATATATAATAACTTAAGCTTTTGGATGAAAATATAGTATCAAAACTCACTTGTGTAACTGCTCCAATCTAATGTGTTGGTCCACTCCAGTATTGTATGCTCCATCGAAAGACCCAACAATAATTACATTCAAACAATTTTTTTCTTTTTTAAGGAACATTCAAACAAATTTGTTTTTAATTATTACAAGTGTATGTTTATTAGTACTTCATAGTTGCATCCATCAGCCTAGTTGGGGGTGAAGTATAGGTAGAAACTTACTCTTAAATCATTCATGATTCCAAGACTTTAAGATTGAATAGAGAACACACATGGGTCCGATTCTACTAAAGTGAATAATATCAATTGTAAAATAACAAATCAAATGTAGATATTATAGCTACATCAAACTCTAATAGTTTTTTGTTAATTACAAACTCTAATAGTTAAAATTAAATAACTCAATAACTTATTAACATTTCTAACATATTTCTGTAAGAAAAAAAAATCGCAGTCATGTAATGTTGGTATTCGGTGATTTAGTACTCCAGGAGTGGGTGGTTATTAGAAATGGAGATCACTCATAAACATACAAAATGTGGGCCCCATTGGGCCATGACCAAACAGAACTGCCCAAGCTGTGACCTAGAATGGAAATAGAGCTTGTAAGAAGGCAAACATTGTTCAAGTTACTCGAACCAAAATGCGTCATATCTTTCATTCTTCCAAATAAAGTGCTCTTGGAGCATCCAATGGGTACCTCCCAGGTCTTAAATGGAGAGATCTCTATTGAGGATGGTATTGTATTCTTGTATCAGCTTGGTTTATGTAAAGATAGTATAGTGGTCAGTAGAGACATTCGTATCGATTAAAATAAATTTTTTAGGTTTTAGTAGTTTTTGGATTGTATAATCCGAAAATCCCTAAAAAGGAGTTCGGATTATATATTTCAAACAGGTATTTTCATAATATAGGAGGACGCATGAGAAGAGAGCATGGTGAACAAAATAGCCATTGTTTTGCACTTAGGGCTATAATGTTTATTTTACTCTTACTTTGGACTTTTGCTATAGCTTGCTGTCATTTTCTTATTTCTATTGCTCTTCTTCAGTGTTACTTTGTCACGAGATTAGGTTAACTCTTATAGTTCCCAAAGCCTCTCATGTGCTTTAGTTCGCTTGATATCTATAGAGTGTTTTGCACTTAGAATAAATAAATTGATTTTTTCTATTTCAACCTTTTTTTCTTTTCGTGAGTGTACCTAAATTATTTAAATTTGTAGCAATTTTCATATCTTCGAGTCCATCAAATCTTTTGTTCTCACGCATTTATCTTGAATACATGGTAGCTTTTAAAAATCGTGATTGAACCTAACACAAACCCACAAAATCGACTTGTAAGGTAAATGTTATTCCCACTTATAAACACATTGTCACATCATCTTTTATCTGATGTAAAACTCTTTACCAGTAACTTTAGCATAATTTTAGTTTAAGCGTAGCTTGAAATTTAGATTCATCAACATGCTAGAGTTATTGAACTCAAATCAAATTTAAATTAAAGATACTAGTTATGCAAGCATGGCTCAAATTTAAGTTCATTTGGTCACAACTGAGCTATCGAACTACTACCGTTCCTTTTTTATAAAAACCACTTTTGTTAGGGTGCTTATTTAAAGGGACCGTGGGACTATAATTTAGAGGCTTGGTCACATCAAGCTTGTTTTGATTTAGAAACCTAATGCTAAGTTATTGAGCCAAGCTTGAGTTTAGAGAATCTATGAATTGATGTACACTAAATTAGAATTTGGATTTATTGATAATCCTTATTCAGGAAACAATACTACTTTGATATATACATAAATAATAGTTATCTCTATCCGAGTGAGCAAAGGGATTTGTTGCACTACATACATTATCCATATGAACATGATAGGTATTGAAATTTGGGATCAGAAAAATCAACTTATAAGGTGAATATTGCCCACACTTATAAACTCATTTTTAACTTTATCCCATCCAGTGTGGAACTATTAAAATAAAAGGAAAAACTAAGGGATAACAAATCACATAGAACAATATACTAATTGCAACAGACATTCAACCAAACATAAGGTTCCTATAAATATTACAGAACTCCAAACATACAAATACTGAAGCTAGCTTCATAAGTACTAAAGTAATAGTAATAATAAATGTAACATAAAGAACAAGACACTACTAGGGACTTCAAAACATAATAACATGTCAACCATATTTAACCATCAAAACTCATGGATTTAGTTCTTTGTACCATGGTTTTCTTTCCACACCCTTCTCAAGTACAACTTTACTTTACTAGACAAAAAGCATAGCCAGCAGTCCCAATAATAGCATCTATCTAGCTCCTGCTCTTGGATTTTTCCATGGCCCTTGGAGCTGCAAAGAGAAGAAAAAACTGCCTAAGCCAATTGTACTACCAATAATAGTTTTCTTGTGGTACAAGGTAACAAGAAACTTAACAATACATAACAGTATCATTGCAGATGTAAACCAGAGGCACTTTCAAATATAATTTCCTTAAGTTACCTACAGGTTGCAAATGCAAGCAATCACAATCCAACTGAATCATTAAATTCAAATCTTTTTTTCTCTTCTTTTGTCGATAAAGAAGTCAAAGAATAGGTACTTCCTCTATCTCATTATAAGTGTCGCACTCACATTTGCAATATTTTTGTCTCAAATTATTTTCACTTTAGTTTGCACCAAGAGATGATTCATTGATGTTTTTCCAACAATACCCTTATTTAATTAAATAGTCCACCTAGCTATTTCTTTACTACTACTTTCAACCAGTCTAATTAATATGGGTTTATTAGGCTATACACATTATTTTACAAAAGAATTCAACATAACTAATCATTTTGTCAAGAAGTATGCATGACCTAAAATAACAATTATAATGAGACGATGGAATGTTATGCTTCAAAATAATATTGCTCAAAGCTGAGAAGCTACACATCATAATTCAGTATAAGTAGACTATTCAGTATCTATAGTTCTTAAACACTAGTTTAGTGATTACTCACAAAACACAACAATTTGGTAATAAATAATACAATTTCATCATTCAAAACATGTATGAAATTTTTATTCTCAGCCATATATTATGCCTGTGTAAACAACATAAACTTAAATGGTATATAATCAATTGACATGTCAACCCAGATTCGATGGTCTAACTTAAACATATCAGGATCGTAATCTACTATTGGATATTAGCCATGTGCGACTAATTTTAATGAATTTTACATACCTAAGCCAATTGCATCAGAACCCTTCATGATTTTCAGTCTTTTGCATGTGTCGATGAACATGCTGCAGACAAAAGAAATATAACAGTTAAGAATAGTATGCAAAATAGAGTGCGGTGAACAATTAGTTGATTTCGCTCTATCAGTATTCAAGTTGACAGTTTGTTCATACAAATAGTAGTAATTTGCAGCACTTAACGCCTAGAGGTACAAACATGGATATATTAACACATTTCAATAGGAAGCAAGCTGAAACGCGTCAAAAGATTCAATTCAGCAACAAAGTACAAGCCAAGATCAAGTTCCTAAGTCTGCATCTGCACTCTTCATCTATAAAACAAAATCCACAAGACCATAACATACCTAAACTTATATGTTCCTATTTAAGTAACAAATTTAAAAGGAAACAAAAGCACTTTTTACTCATGTCTTTTCAATTAGGAAGGTTTTTTGGGGGACCAAAAAAAAAATATACTACATAGAGAAGTTCAAATTTGCAAATCATTCTTGTAAGGAATTATGGTCATACCTCAACTACCATTTAATATGCAATATATAAACTGTCCCCAGAGGGTTGCACAAGCATGTTTTTGACAAAGTGAAACGATACTTATTTACATGTGCGATAACATCATGGAAAGTATTTAATATATTGTATCTACACTACTGCACATGAAAAGAAAGTGTCAAAGATTTAAAAACTTACTCCCATGGTACATCTCCTACAAGCATCCAGTCACCATCTTTATCTTCATAAGTGACCACATATTCAGAACCATGCAGGAAGTCCTTCAATTTGCTCTCACTCAACATTTCTCTCCCTGGAGCTCCATGCGAACCACATTGACCTGATGAGGTACATCGAATGTAGTAATCCATGCCAAAGATGCAATTCAGTACGAAAAAAGATATATAAACATAGTGATCACAAAACTCATTTTAAGATTCATTAAAAGTAAAGTAAAGTTGTAACAGATCACCTAAGGTAAAACAGCTGAACATCTTCTCAAGGTCAGACGACAGTTCCTGGTATGTTGTATAGTTTCTTAGATCTACCTTCCTAAGATAAGGAGCGCCATCCATGCTAACCTTCACAAATAGTGCAGCTGCACCAGGTTTTCCATCCACTTCGTCATTGTTCTTTGAAGTGGTTGCCAGTGAGTTTTTCCTAAATGATCTAATAGGAGGCCAACCAACAACTTGTGCTCTGTCGTACATAGAAAGTAATTAGCATTATTACAAAGACATCGAGAAATCCCTTTTAAGGTGTTGAGTAAACCATTGCTTTAGTCATTGAAGAATCACTCTCTCCTATTTAGTCCCTAAACTATATCAAAATAATAAATAGTCCTTAAACTATCTGACATCTGTCAAGTTAGTCCCTAAACTATATGAAATCCGTCTCTTTAGTCCCTAGTAGCTCTTGTCAATATATAATAGCAAGAATTACCAATTATTTTTATATATTTTACAGACTAAGTAGAAGAGAGAGTGATAGTTAAAGGAATAAACTGATGGATTACTCTTAATATATTTGTCCAACTAGATTGTCCAGAAAATAGTGGATCCTAATGTAGCATGTTCTACTTACTTAGCAGCCGGTGCACTGCCACTGATGGGAGCTCCAGTTCCATTTGCTGTACAAGGGCTCTCTTGTACCACCTTCTTTGGCATTTCTTTAATTGTAGTAGGTTGAGCTCCAGAAGGTCTCGGCGAAAGCAGTATGTTTACGCGAGTATTACCAGTATATTTTGCCTGCATCACATATTGTTAAGAATCAGACTCAAAAGCAGTATGAACATTCATTTGACCTTTTAATTCAAAATTGATGTGCAAAAGCATCCCTATAGTTTCAACAATCCCAGCTAGGTTAACATCCTAGACACTAAAATCATTTGCAGCACACCAAAAATATATTAACTCTAGTAAAAGGAAAAAGTTTAACTTTTCACCTCATGAAACACTTCCAGTGTGTCGGCAAAACCTCTTTTGTTGCCTGAAACGACGGTCTTTTGGGACAACAAGCAGATTCCATCTTTAGTGGGAAGCAAAGGGAAAAGTGGTTTCTCATCAAGTTTTGTTGAGTTCAACGGAAAAAGATCAAGATCCCTTTCAGGTGACTGAGATCCAGGAAGTCCGAGCCTTAACTCTGTCGCTTTCAAATTTAGGTTCTCTTTTTTCTCATCAGACAAGCTTGGGACAGTAGAACTGTCAACCGATGAGCAATCAGACAATCCGAGGTAATTGCGTTCTTTCAACCCAGCTGCAGTTTGAGACAAACGGTCCAAGGATTGTGGAGATGCAGATGCTACTGTTGAGGGGTTGCTCTGCCCTTCCTCTTCAGGAAGCAGCAGTGGCGGAGACATCAGATTCCAAATATGCAAACTGTCGTACAAGAAAACGTTATAAAAGCACAATTCACTCAATACATCGGCAGAAAGAAATGCTGTACTCAAACTAACACAATCAACAAAAGATTAAACAGACCAAATTTTTACACTTCATATAGGACGAACATGGTAACCGGTAGCCACTTCATCTAACTAATCTAACTAGAAATGAAATAATACAAGCAGGCTTGCACAGACAATGTAGCACTAGCACTTCAAGTTGAGAGTGTGTTTGGTGTCTGACAGTGACAACCTAGTTACATTCAATTATTCCATTTTGTTAAATTAATAAAATGGTGTTGTACTCGCATATCAGTATTAGTGTTTGTGTCAGCGCTTCATATTGCAAAGACTAAATCAGGATTAACAAGAGGGCAGCCAATTGCATGTGAACACAAGATATCCGATAAATGTACAACTGAGATAAATGCTACATCAGCCGGATTTAATCGCGATTCTCCACAATAACAAGGATTGCAAAGACAACCACGTTTTAAATCTTTGCTCTTGGATATAATATATATTATTAGGTGTGTATCAAGCTCTCTAGCACCAACACTTTTGATTGAAGGTGTGTTCGTGTCTGACGCCGACACATGTAATTACATTCAATTATGTCATTTTCTTTCAAATTACTGTCGGTGTCGGTGTACATCAGTGCTCCATTGGTTTTTTTATATCTGACTAATAATTTTATTAGTCAAAAATCAATAATTTTAACCATCAAGGGAAATTTTTGACTATGTTCATTAATTAATTGATAGCCAAATTTGGTTTTTACTCAAACCTATTATTGATCACCTATGAATGATTTTATCTCCAATATTAGTTCTTCCAACCCTCTCACAATAATCAATATAATAGTAAGCAATTTAAACAACAATGAAACAAAAGAAATTACTACAGAATCATAAAAAAAAATATAATAATAGTCTTGGTCCTTTAGTAATATAATTTCATTTTAGCTTCTTAAAAACAAATTAATAAATCTCACGAATTAATATTCCATAATAAAAACAAAAAATTACAATAAGGAAAATACTCCCAACGCATTCTACCAAAAAAAAACCCCAACGCATGAAAAATTAACATGTAAAAATGCGTTGTGCAAAATAGAAATTAAAAATGTAAAAATGCGAAAAATGAAAAATTTGGGGTTTTTTTCGCTTGCAATAAGGAAAATCAAACACAAGAAGCCAAATAAAACATTCATAACCTAAGTAACACATTTAATAGACCCATATTAAGCAATAAATTAAACAAAAAATCAACTTGCAAGAGGAAAAAAAGTAAATTTGTTAAAATAGATCCACACCAACCCTTTTTCGAAAATATTACCTTAAAAAAAATGAAAAACGAGAAAGAAAAAAAACTACTAAGGAATGTGAATGAAAAAACTTAGAAAATAAAAACATAAAAAAGACACAAACATAAACAAACTCGAAAGAAAAACAGCTAAAAACAAAAACACAAGAACAATTATTGTCGAAAAATAAAACATAAAAAAATAAATAAAAAAATGAAGCATAGAAGTAACTTACCTGTGAAAATGGAAGGTTGGTGTAGCAGGCAGAAGAGAGAGTGAAGAAGAAGAAGAAGAAGAAGAGAGAGAGAGAGATTATTCCTTGTTGTTTGAAGAGTTGGCAGAGTGAAGAAGAGTGAAACCTAAAGAGCAGAGCAGAGAGAGAGAGAGAGAGAGTGAAGTCTATTCTACTCAAGGGCCTTCCATTCCATTAAGCACAAAGCAACAAAAAGTGTGCATAATATACATACTTCTCACAAAATAAATTTACCTTTTTCATCATAATACTAATATTATATTCATTTTAAGGGGACAGGGGCAAAACAGACCAACACATCTTCTGTTACTGTAACAACTCCCACACTTTCTTTTCTTTACTTTAAATTTAAATTCCAAATTCTTTTTAGTCTACCTTAAGGTTCCTTGCATACATTCATTTTCATATTAAAAATTAGCTTGTTTTGTTAAATTATTATTCTAGTTAACTATATTCCTGAGACACTAGTTAAAGAATCACGAAGTAGAATTTTGCATAAAAAAAAACTTGACGATAAAAGAAAATGATATCTCTAAACCTTAATAGCTTGTTAAATCTAAATTTAAGTTGAGAAATGGTTTTTGAACAACCATTTTGTGACAACTTTTGTGATAATTTTCTCTTTCATACTCACATTGTTTTTTACTTTCTCTCTTTATTATTTTGGTTATTGTGTCAATACCTAGCAGTGTTATACTTTACGAAATTTTTCTCGCAAATGTATCCCGGTAGTGAAAAGGCTTTCATAACAAAAAAAAGGTCTCACATACCACTTAGGCAGTTACCAACAATACAACAGTGTCACGTAATGTCGGGATGCTCTCGTGATTGATTTTCTCGCTGGATTGAGCATTTTCCATTTCCTTATATGTTTTAGTTGTCCCACTAATTTTCCGAAAAAGCGATTATTCAAATAACACTCCTCATTTATGTTCATCAACATTGTTCAAAGAAAGTAGTTCAAATGCCACATTAAACCACTTCAAAGCACAAGAACCATCTATATTCACAAACACGTCCCATAGTGCAAATCCAATTATAGCTAACATAAGCTTCAATTTCTTTCATTCCATAACTTGGTTTGTTAGTTTGAAGGGGAAATGTTTTATGGGTTTGCGATGATGATGAAGATTGTGGTACGGGTTTGAGTGCACTTGAGTGACATTTGAGTGCTAATGTCATATGATATTGGTCAACTACAATGTCACCCGTGGTTATCTTTTCTTTTTCTTACAAGGATTTTTTGTTTTTTTATACACTTGTGACATTGTGGTTGGCCAATGTCACATGACATTGACACCCCAATGTCACCAAGTGCTACCAAATTTTTTGTTTTTTTGTACATTTGTGACATTGACACCCCAATGTCACCCAAGTGTTACCCTTGAGTTAATAATTAATAAGGATTTATGAGTTTGCATTAGTTAGTTGGAAGAGAATGATTTTGGGTTTTTCATTTGCTTTTCTTGATGATGGATTTAGACGTTTGTCAAGGTTGTGGAGGTTGTTGTTGGTGGTGGTGATGATGAAAGTTATTGGGTTGTTGTTCTTGTTCTAGGTTTTTTTTTTTTGTACAATATGAAGAA
>Ga0228711_1006773_pt1 | contig 16862 bp, 9 predicted proteins | sample MedpolnodulmetaG_2_FD_177996 | JGI IMG/M metagenome (GOLD analysis project Ga0228711, IMG submission 177996) | Root nodule microbial communities from Medicago polymorpha collected in Santa Monica, California, United States - brown nodules | ecosystem: Host-associated > Plants > Roots > Nodule...
TAGATCGAGTCATATGTTTAATACAAAGATAAAAACTTTATGGAGACCGAGTGATACACCCGAGTTATCCGATTCAATCCGATTCTTTCATGCGGTTCGACCAGTGACCCAATGGTTCGACCAATGATCCAGTGACCCACTAACCTTACCGAGTCGATGACTGAGCCGAGTTTTAAAACTATGGCAGTTATATTCAGAAGATGATCCGTAACTTCTGGTGGGGCAGTAATGTGGATAAGAAAAAACTTTATTGAATTAAGTGGAGCAAAATGTGCAATAACAAAAAGCAATGAAGTTTAGGTTTTAGGGACCTTAGTCAGTTTAATGATGCCTTGCTTGCTAACAGAGGGATGAGGCTTATTACAACTAGAATTCTCTCATTGCAAAAATGTTTAAGGCTAAAACCACGCTAAATGTTCCTTTCTCCAAGCTGAGCAGCGCTCTAATATGAGTTACACTTGGAGAAGCATCCTAAGAGTAAGGCATATTCTTCTCAAAGGTAGCTACTGGATGGTGGGGGATGGTTCCAAAATAAACATCTAGAATAATAATTGGTTACCTAATCAACATGGTTTCAAACTCTGGTCTCCCAAACATGTGGAATCTGATTGTGTTCTAGTGAAGGACCTTATTGACCTGGAAACTAATTCATGAAAACCTGACATTATAGAAGACCTTTTCCTCCCTTTTGAAGCAAACCAAATTCTTCAAATTACCCTTACTTCCCCTAGACAAAGGGATGAACTTGTTTGGTCAGAAAATAAGGGTGGTAACTATTATGTACGGTCAGGCTACTATTATGGCCTTAATTGGCACAAAAACCAGGATAAAGAGCCCAACAGCTCCAATACTGAGGGGTCAAAAGTGTGGGATTTCGGAATCTTAAGATTCCCCATAAATATACCAACCTTATCTAGCGGATTCTTCATAAGGGCATCCCTGTTAGGTACAAATTATTCAATAGATGTATTCTATGTGACCCTTTGTGTCCTAGATGCTCTGTATCTATAGAAGATATTAATCACACGTTTTTGGATTGCACTTGGGCAAGACAAGTTTGGTTTGTCTCACCAATCACTCTCAATTTTGATAACAATTATATAGATTTCATTGATTGGCTCTCTCAAATGCTTACATCTACGAACAAGGACAACATGGCCATGATTACAGCTATTGCGTATCAGATTTGGAATTCCAAGAACCTTTTAATCTTCCAAAATAAACGCATACCTGTGGTTGAAGCAATCTCCAAAGCTACGACTATGCTCTAAGATTACAGATCTCAGAACACTCATCTCCATCATCAAGCTCCGCCGGATAATCTTCGCATGCAGGGCTGCAACATTAGTTGGAGTCCTCCTTCAAAGAGTTTTCTCAGGCTCAATGTGAATGCTGACTATTTGGATGATGGTCGTTAAGGCTTGGGAATGATCCTGCGACAGGAAGATGGGGGCACGGTTGCCGTGCCTACGAAGGTTATTAGGAGCGATGGAGAGGCACGTGTCGCGGAAGCTCTACGGATTTTGGAAGCCCTGAAATTTACTAAGAAGCATCATCTGGAATTGGTTACAGTGAAATTAGATGTGCACGCTTGTATTCAAGCCATCTCCGACAAGCGCATGGAAAACTCTTATTGGGGAAGGTTTTCCGCCCATGCATCCATTTTTGTAGTTGTCATGATAAGATAGAAATTAGATGGACTAGGCGCAGTGGGAATCAGACAGCTCATGAGATAGCCAGGTGGGCTGCCATAGACCTGGATAGATATTGGACTCGTAGTTTTCCTAGACCCATTTCTCTCATATCCAAAAAAATGGTTTTATTAATGGTTTTATTCAAACAAAAAATTTTGCTACCTATATATAAGTCCCTATATATAAGATCTTTTTCCTTAAAATCATGGAAATTAAGAAAGTGAATATTTGTATTAAAGTTGTTTGTAATCACTATTGTTTTTACAATTTTATCCTTAAAAGAGAGAGTTGGTTTATGTTTTTCATATTCTAATTTATTGTTAATTAAAGAAAAAGATGTATAATAAATAGGGACATGTATGTAAAGAAATAATTAATGTAATTGAAAATAGCAAAGTGGTCTTAAAAAAAGAACATTTTTTTTCTTCCAAAATGGTCTTATAATTAGGAACGGAGGTAGTACTTCTTATTCAAGATCGTTGATGTGATCCTAGTATTCTCACATCTTACTATTCTCACATCTTACTAGCTATCTTAATAATGGAATAAAAAGTGTTAATTATGTAGTTCATGATATGTCTGCTTGTTTTAAAATTTAAATTTATTTATTATTAAATCACTTAATTCAAACCTAAATCACTTTAGCTTCAAGTTGTTAGAATCAACTCACTCAAAAACAAATTTTGGATTCTAAAGCAAAGATACACTTAAATTTAACATCCAAAACTGCAATTCATGTCTGTAGACCTCATTTGGTCATTCAAGCCTACAAATGATTGAAGCTTTACACAAGATATCCTGCTTCATGTCATGTATTAAGATATGCATATAACATTAAACAAACACATCTTAGTTCTTATAAAGTAGCATTCATTAACTGCAAAACAAAACAACAGAGAAAAGAAATGAAATGAAATACATCTTAGAATCAGAGCTCTTTTGGATGTTTCTTTTCCCTATTATCATCAGACAAACTCCTCTTGACCTTCACTTTTGCCTTCTCAATGGTTTCCCCTGCCATATCTGCTGCTGATTTTGCAGCATCCTCCAACGTTGCTTTACTTGTTCCTAGGCTTTTGGCTAAAGCTTCTTTCACCTTATCCCTTGCTCCATTGTTATCTACCACTGCTTCAACCTCATCTCCTCTCCTAAAACTTATCAAAATAAAAAAAGTTGATTCATATAAATTCCATATACTTCAAATCAAGTTATTAATGAACAAGTTGCTAGTATTTGTGTGTCTTGTGCATGGTATGAGAATACTAACTATATAAATAAATATATTGAGATGGAGAAGGTTGTTGAATTAAAGGTAGCTTACTCTATATTTGGAGGGAAGAAATAAGCATAAGTGTGATTGACAATGGCCTTAACCATGTGCCAATATTGTCCAATACTTGTAGGGAAAACTGATGAATACATAGAATATGCACTTCTTAGTCTCTGCCATACCCACAAAGCTGATTTCTTGCTCTGATCTTCATCATTAACCGAATCTCCATTGACATTAGCTATAGAGATGCTGAGGAATACTAACACCAACACCACCATAACCACACCACTTGCACCATGTTTTTTATCCATAGAGTATATCATAATGTTATTCTCATTCGAAACAAACAAAAAGTCATTACCATTAATCTTGTTAAGTACGATAGGGTACATTGTTAGCTTGTGGACACGTTAGTCATTTGAACCACACGTGGCCTTTTTGTATTACTTACTCACCCTTGTTCACTCTACACGTTTCACTTCCCCTATTTCTCTACTGTGTAAAGTTTATAGGCACACACAACATGGTATTTATCTTTCTATCTGGTATATATCTATCTACATATTATAGTAATAATATGATGTACGGATAGATGAATCAGCTTGCAATCGTCTTTTATATTATTAATTAAAAAAGTTAGATAGATTAAAGGTAGGCACATGTCATGGAAGCCTACCACATTTCAATGGCAATAATAGAATCAATATGATAAACATGGGACTAGTTTATGAAAAGAGAAGCTCTAATTAAACTATGTGTAATTCGATTAGTTTATCCCAAAATAAATCTTATGATAAGGTTTTGTAAAGACCAAAGCAAACAAACAATCTCTTTAAAAAAAAAGTGGTACCTAACTTCTTGTCAAATGAAAAAGTGGTACCTAATTTAGAATGAACATTGGAAAACCATTAGATATGACAATAAAAAATTAAATGGATGAGATTTTTCCAATAACTAGTGACATGATATTTTGCATTTTAGTCTCTCAAATATCATAAAAATTCCACCGCCATTTCACCTTCATCGACTCTCCTAGCTAGCTAAGATTGAGCAAAAGACAGATAATCATTATCTATAGGGTGCTTCTTTTCACATGAATCTAACAGATGACTCCCATAAGGGTGGTGAGGACCAGCAAAGACAATGATATTGAACCAGTTTATGGGACCAAACATGGAATCATAATGATGAAGAAAGCGTTTGGAGTTGAAACAGTGCATGAAATGGGACAATGGCAAACCAAAACAGAAAAGAGAAAATTGGGATTAATGAACCCATTTTGCCTTTAGAAGTTGACGATGACAAGAAAGTTTGGTTTAGATGGAACAGTGTATCTTAAGATAAGATGTTAAGGAAAATTATGCCTTTAGAAGTTGATGGTGAGTGGGGAACCATATATTGAATTCCACTTTAATAACATTCAGTTTTGAACGGAGGAAGATAAAAGGCAAAACCAAATATTAAATTGATTCACCAATAAATAAACAAATGTATTAATTAAAAAGATAACCAGAAAAAAGGATTGGTTCAGATGATGACACAAAATAAAAAATAAAAAATAAAAAATAAAAAATAAAAAATAAAAAATAATATGGTGCATGATATATTCCATTAATCAACAGATCGAAACAGCAAGTTCAAATGAATATACATTACTTACTTGTTACTATAAGAAATCATATCCATTCAAAAAGTTTGAAATTCTCAAAGGAAAAATAAACGAATAAGAATTGTCATTAGCTATACAACAAACTAAAGAGGAGTTGAGTATGAAACAAAAGGAAATTCACGGATGTAAATGGCAGCAAGATCACACTGACTTACCAATAACACATATATGCTTACAAAATACAAACAACAACCACCCACCCACCACCACCATCAATTTGTTTTCTCAAAGAAGAATAGTACCTAAAGAGACTCACTCACTCAGGGGATAGGAAGATAACTACACTGGAATCACATCAATCTTTGATGTATCTTCGCATCTCAAAACAATACCTTCAAGGCTAGCTGGAAAAATACATTTCGCCCATTGGCATCCGGTCGTCAAAGGCTCAGGCGGAGGCACAATCATAAGCACATTGTCATTTCTATGAACAACTCCCATTACGCTAACCGTGCTACCTTCTTTTATGTACCTACAAAAACATCATAGCCGCCACTTTCATAAGAACTTCATTTTCTTCATGTATTTTTTACTCTTAAACAAGATAAAGAAAGTAGTATACCCTTCTTTTAATTGCATGATACGATCATCGCTAGAAAGGTTTCTCTTTCCCAACCATCGAAGGAAATCAGGGGACATGTCTTTATTCTCTGGATTAACATCAATTACAACGGAATCATCAACATAAGGAGTCACCCTTGCACCAAAGCCTGTTTTAACCAATGCTCTCAGGCCAGATTGGAAGTCAGAGATGTAAAAATCAACCACATGCCTCTGCATTGAATAAAAAATTAAGGAAAAATATTAAAGAGCTATAAGTTTCATATATTAACCACAGCCAAAGTCCCCAAAATATACAATTTGCATTCTGATATAGACGTGTCTACTCCACATTAAACGAGATTTGAATCCAATCAATACTTTCATAAAGGAGCAAATACAATACTACCATAACAAAGTTTTCTCCTTTTAATAGCTATAAGATAGATGATGTTATGGTGTAACAAGCTCCAAGAAACACAAACAAGAAAGAAATAATGATCTGATAATAACCAATAGTTGATGGCTATGGTGGAGCAGTGATGTGTTTGTAGTCCAAGTTAATAGTTTTAATTCAATGTGAAGTTTGAGGTAAAACTTAGGTAAAGTTCTGTAAGCGCTATCAGTGTTGTTCCTATTTAAAATAAACTAAAGTGTATTAATCTCACACATCTGTCATCTCATTTTCTTCCCCTCTGCAACCACCTGCAACCTCCATCTCATCTTCCATGAAAGTTCTTGGAGCTTGAGACCAGTCCGACCCCACCAAGGCATAAGTAACCCAAATATCCCCCCCTTGTTCCATGCCTTTACACACCTGAAAAACTTAGCTGATCCCACTCGTGTTGGAGAATCATTGGAAAAGATGATTCTATGTGTCAGTATTGTTGTAATCAGTCACCAGGTGACTCTCCCATCTGTCTCAAGCTCCTAGTTTAAATATTGTTGTTGGTGTCGCGTTAGAAGATGCTTATATGGATTCTTAACTGTTAATAAGTTTCAATGCCATGAATTTGGTTTTAACAATGTTTCTTCTTTAGGGCTAATAATTGGTGCCAGATTTGAGTTTCCTGGCTTATACAAGCTCTCCGACCATTCTGATGTTTGCTATGTCACAATGTTGGAAAATAGCGACTATATATCTGCGCTATGTCGTAGCGGGATTTGAACAAATCGCTATTAATCTGTCATATGCAATTTAGCACAATGTTTTGTCAAATAGCGTCTATAACGACACTATAGCATTGTCCTGTTGCGTAATTTGAACAAACCACTCATTTCCGCAATCTGCAATCCTCAACTGACAATACTACCCAAACCGGATCTCCCTTTGTCTAATCTAACTTGCCACACTTGAGCTGCCTTCGTTGCAGCCTCCAACACTTTCATTGTTGTTGGGTGTAAGGGGGTGGGTTTAGTCCCACATTCCCTATAGATATGGCCTAAGTAAGTGCTTATAAATGTTAGGTAGTCCTCATCTTACAAACCAGCTTTGTTGGGTTGAGTTAGGCGCAAGCTCAACCAAATTCTATGATGGTGTCGGAGTGTATCCTATTCTAGATCCATTGTCCATCCTTCTGGCCCATCGGGTTTGGTCATGAGGGGGGGTTGGAAATTCCGCCTTAATTGGCAGTTAATTAAGGGTATAAATCAGAAGTAATTTACTTCCCAGAAATCAATGAGAAAATATTATAATATTTCCCATGTAGAATATGTAATCAAGTACTAACGTTAGTTTAGTGTATATTCATTGTCCATACAATTAGTAAGGCCCAAATTCATTGTATATAAGTTAGATTATACCAAGTAACTAGGGAAATTAAGTTTCAGTATTATCAGATTGATATGTATTCAGTGTCTATGATGTAATTTTATAGTGATCATCTCCCTTTTGATTATCTCTTACCAATTCATATAAGCAAATTACATTCAATCAAAAAGCAAAATATATAATTCACATCCATGGCCAAAGTATTTCAAGCAGTCGCAATATTTTATCGAATTCAAATAAAACTTGGCAATCTGAAAAGAAAAGGTTAAACAGATTATTGCTTACCTCAGTTGAACGAAGTCCCCAGGTAAAACGGCGATGTTTAGAGTTAGCTGCTTTTGAATCCCAACCTCTATATTCATACAAGCTAGTGGATGTATATACACATCTTGGAACTTTTTGAAAGGAGGACTCTAATGGAACATTGCCGCAGGTTACCACCTTCAAAAGTTACAATATATCAATGGTTTATTTCCATCAATCATTCATATTTTGAAATAAAAACTATTCAAGTAATTGATATCTGTTTCATAAAAACCACTTAATGAACTAATCCATGGATGAATGAGATAAATACAGTCAAACAATGTGTGGCAAGTGTTGAATGTGTGTGTATTTGGACTGAGCTTTTTCTATTTCTACGTGTTTATTTGATTGTAGTATAAGTCGAAAATAAATTACATACCCCAGAAACCTTCACAAACTGTCCATTCTTGGCTGTCCTCAGCTCTGCATCGGGATATTGAGAAATGAAACCAACAATAGCTTTCCTTCCACGACAACTATTCCAAGTGAATAATGCCGCTACCGCAGCAAAAAGAATTACTACAACAATAAGGAGTATGGCATTGCGGACAGCTCCAAGAATAAAACCTCCAGCAATGAATCCCATAACAAAAATCAGAATCACAGACCACAAGATTGGCTTTGGGAAGTTCTTCCTGAAGGAATATTCATCATCCACACTGAGAGTAGTCACAGCTGGATTATGAACTACAGAAGCACTATTTAATTTCATTGACCCTAAGGACTCTAATGGACCAGAAACCTTCCTTGGAGCCCCAGATGAATTCAGCGGGCCAGATGTAATCAAACCAGTTGTTGGAAGAACTGGAGGTATTGGACCCGAGTTTTGGCGTGTGCCACCACCTGATTGAGGACCAGAGGACTTCTTAACTGGTTCCCCGTGTTTATTCAACGGACCTGAGTTTGTCCTTTTCATTGAGGCTGAAGTAGACATGCCTGCAGCAGATAGATTACCTGACGTGACATAAGCCGAACGAGCTGCTGCGTTTTGCATAATAGGTCCAGAGTGGGAAGCAGCGCCTGCAAAGGATCCAGTCCTTGAAGGAGCGTTATTTAATGGACCAGATTTTCTAGATTTGGAACCATCCATAGGGATGTCAAACATTTTCCCTAATTCTCCTGACTTCTTGATGTCACCACCGGTATAAGGCATGGCAACTGAGCTCATTGTTGGAGTCCTTTCTTTCGGCTGTTCAGGACGGCCTGATACATACAGGCCATTGCTTAGCTGATGAGATGGGAACCTCGAACCCATCACTGATATCTTTTCAAATCAGCCCAAAAGAAGCAACTGAATAAGAAACCGTACTAGTTCGCTTCACTGATGCAGTACTCAAAGTAACACCGCAAAACAATGCCACCTAAAAGAGATTGAAACAGAATTTAGACATATCTCGAGACTCTGATTTGCAGATACAATATTTCATCTCAAGAGAAATCATTAGAAGTCATATTCTTTTTCCTTAGACTATAACTATGATAAATCACATTCACCTCAAGTAACCAACCAGATTAAAACTGCAAATAAAATTATCATAATAACAATGCTGAATTTTCTGGTACATGATGGTCAGACCAAGATAAACTAATTACTTAATTATTTAATGATGATACAATACATTGTCACACACAAAAATACAAAGAATAAAATTATACTTAAAAGTTACAACAAAATCCAATAATTATATAGAATTGAAATTGAAAGGAAACTTATACATAAAAACAAAAACTAGTGTAGATAATTATTTAGTGTGTTTAAAGAAAGCCTTAAAATTAAAATGATGGTAAAGTAAGAATGAAGAAAAGGTAAAAGAAAGGGACAGTTAACCATCCTAAGTAAAATTGTTGAAGATATGGTTAGTTAGATAGATAGATAGATCTAAAGGAAAGAGAAATTTGGAAGTGAGATGGATCTTCCTCAAAATGTAAACATGTTGTGAGATCCATTCATATATCATCATTGAGTTGAAATTTGTAAAAATAAAAATTAAATTAAATAAAAACCCAAGTTTTATTACAATGTGCAAGACAAATACACCAAAAAAAAAAGATTTTTTTGAAATGGGTAACCCCATTTGAAGAGTATGAATGCAATGAGCGAAGATCTGAGAAAAATGAAAAGTTTATGAAAATGGGTAATAATAATAATAATAATAATAATAATAATAATAATAATAATAATAGAGATACCTGAAGAGAAGATTTAGAATCAAAAAGAGTGGTGATGGTGTTGCTGAGTTTGAGATCCCATTGTCTCTCACTGCTTGTTTTGTTCTTCACACTTGAGTTGAGTTGAAACTTCACCTCTTTTTTCTTCTCTCTCTATATCACTCACTCTCTCTCACAGACACACACAAAGCAAAATAACCACTACTATAAAAGTTAAAAAAATCTCTCTCTCTCTCTCTCTCTTAAAAAAACAGGTGCTGCAACAACTGGTAGGTTGTCTAGTCCAGCAAAAACCACCAAACCAAGCAACATATAATTTATTAGCAAAAATATTATTTATTAATATTAATTAACACATAATCATACTTCCTTTTTTTTCTCATTCCAATCTTTTCATTCATTCATTAATCTTTTTCTTAATTGGTAATATTAACAACCACCAACGATTTCCTTTCTTGTGTCTTTTATAAACGTATATATTTTTGTATATGTTAGCTCTATTTGGTAAAAAGTAATAAGTGATAGTAGTTGATAAACTATTTTATAGTAAAACTCTTAAAAAAAATTACTTGATAGCAGATGAATTTACAATCATAATTTGAGTTATACACTGTTTATTTTGAAATATAAATCATTTTAGAAGAATGGATTATTTTTTTATTATACCATTAATTATCTATCACTCTTATGTTTCAAGTCTATAATTTATCTTTTTTATATCATTAATTAGATGATTTTGGAAATAAATTATAATTTTTTTCTCATATAAAACTAAATATATTTCTTAATATAAAATGACCAAAACGATTTATAATTCGGTAAGGAGGAAGTAATTGACAGCAAATGTGTTAGTGGATTAATTTGTATGGTTTGGTAAATTAATTGACTAATAAATATTTTCTTTAGAGTAATGACTAATAAATATGAATCACATAAAAGATGTTTTTAATTAATATTTACTTTTTTTTAATTAGGATGTGTTTGTTTTAAGTTTGTCAAATTTATTTTTAGGAATAACATTTTTTGTAATATAAAGATGAGAATTTTATTCTAAGGTATTTAGAAAAAATATGTTTGGTTAATTTTATTTAATTAATCCCTTTCTTCAAAATAAAAATTAATTAATCCCAAGAACAAATATTTTGAGTAAAAAAAAAAAAATCTCATCTAGCAGAAAAGACATGAGCAAAATGATGGGTCGATGTTAAGTTAACCCCACAAACGGATGTATATATTTTTTGAATGAAAAAACTGTGATATTATCATACGTTTTTTTACGGCTCAAAATGGTTTTATTACCTTTACGATTTTTTTGTCTTTATCAATCTCAAAGATTACGTTGATGCTGAAATAAGTAATAAGTTGAAGATTTTTACACTCTTTGGTAAAGCTTTATTCTACAAACAATGGTTGTACGGGAATATAAGTAGTTTGATTTGAAATATATTTCCTTTAAAATCTATAATGGGACTCTGTTTCATTGTCAAATTTTCATTGTGCAGTGTATATTATTAAAAATGGCAAACTTACGAGAACAAAATTCGATTACAAATATTGATCAAATTTGCGTGGATTCTCTTTCATTCAAATCACACCTTTTTCATACTTTTTCAATCTTTCGATACTTATCTAAGATGACGTTGAAATTCATTCTTAAACGGGTGCAATTACAAATTATTATTATGTGCTAGTATTGATAAAAATTAAATTACAATCATGAATTTTTTTCCCATGTAGCTTAGTGATTAGAGCTCACACAATTTAATTATGGAGAAGTGGAGTGTTTGGGGTTTGAACTCCGGCCCCTGCATATAATATGCAATATCCTTACCAACTTAGTTAAGCTCACGGAGATTACAACCATGATTTTTACGTATGCTTAAAAGAAACATTTTAGCTATTGATATTAGGTTGTGATTCGGCAAATAGTTCTTAACAATAATTCTCGTTTCTTCAAGTGATTACGCCGAACAATGAACTATAATATTTTTTTATTTATGCTTAGAAAGATCTTATGTTTCAAATTTTTGCTCTCTAGATAGGTAAATAGTAACCAACATGGATTAATTATAGTGAAAATGATTAGACTTTCATTACATTTTTTTTTTTGAAGGGTAGACTTTCATTACATTAGAAACTAAATTTCCTCAAAAAAATTACATTAGAAACTAAAATTATATTTCGGTCGAAAGAGATACCAACATTTGATTTTTGACACACATTTGATATGTCCAGCATTACCATGGGATGGGGGAGATCTATGGAAAAGAAACGTAAGCGCAAGAATAGCCATTTTAAAACATAAAGGTTAAATGTTAATTGTAATACTTCGAATATAGTGAGAAGTGATTTAGCCCTGCAACATTAAAATAATCGATTAGTAGTATATAATATTGTTGGCACTTCTTCGTAGCATACCAAAAATTATAATATTATTGACACATCTTAGCATAACAACTGTAATGTGATTAATATGAGTCTTCTTAGCATACTAATGTGATTAGTATATGACAAATGCAAATAAATGTCTTCGGGTCATTCTTTAAAGGTCTTAAATAGTACGGTTTTATGAAAAATTGTGTATTCAATGTATTAAATTTAAAATATTTGACTTTTTTAAAAAATATTTTTAAAATTTAAAATGTTTAAAGAGTGGTCTGAGGACATTCGTTTAAAAGACCTTTACTAATATATTATACGATATATAACCATTGCATGCGTACAAATGGTCAACATTGATATATATATATATATATATTTATTTCTAAAAAAAATAAAAAAAACTTTATCCTCCCCCTTTTCTTATAAATTTATTCCAAATTACTTTATGACTTTTTTATGACGATTTTTATAAAATATATTTACCCTCCCCCTTTTCATATTTTTTTTTTCTTCCCAAATCCACAGATTATATAATAAAAACAACACGGATTCAAGATTTTCTTTCAAAAAAAGAAACAAGAATACTATATTTGTTTTGACCCAATCCAACAGAACCGAGTTAGTGGTTGCTGTAATTATTTAACACTGGATGTAGGAGGAGTAAGACAACTAGTTGCGTAATTCCAAAGACATCATTTCTGTTGTTATGATTGTTGGAGCAAGTGCATTTGCTTGTTTCACTCGAATTAGCTTTGCAAGTTGCCATTAAAAGATTGTGAATTTCGTTTTGATAAACTGTCATTATATCATCTAATAAAAGGAAAAGGACATTTAGAAAGAAGTTGGTTGTATCACTTATGCCTTCAAAGGTGAACCATATTTTAAAGTTTCATTGTTCTCATTAATATATCCAATAGAAATATTCGGATCAACCTTTGTTCTTTTGCAAGAGATGCAACCATCTCAAACTGAATAAGTAAAGACCATTGCTTACTACTCTCAATATGACTGATCTCATCAATATTGCAGGGTATAGACAGTGTTTGTATTTTGCATGATGATTGTATTGAATCCTACTTAATTGTGCATCATGCAAGTAGAACACAATGAGTGATACAGTTCATCAGAGTGTTGATAACGTGATATTACTTCAAGTATCATCTCTTGTGTTATTTCAAGTCCATAATTGGTTCAAGCCTAGGTATTGAGTAAAAAACCACCTATCAATTATCAAGCCTAAGTAGCATAACAAATGCATATTAAAGACAAGAAAATTACAGGTCTTGTTGCCTATACGTTTTTCTAAAATCTAAAGTCTAAACAGTAAATTCCAATATCTGAAGAAAACTCTACAAAACACATGTATCTTGCAGATACCTGATCAAACGGATCAATCAGTATCTTGCAATACCCAATCAAACAGATAAATCAATATATAGATCAAACAAGCTGTATTAATTCAAGTAAATGATCCTTGAAAAATCAGAGAACAAATCCGGGTTTACTGGAACCTATACTCTTGTCAGCAATTTTGTATTATGTCAACTGGTACCTTTTTGTAAAGACACCAGAAGTGCAGGGACAAGCAAAATTTGTAGTTCTCTGCCTTATCCCCAGCTTGAAAAAATTTTCTACTCTTATATCATAACTAAAGTAGAACAATCATCACCCGTGAATCGGTGTACAAAGTGATTAGTTGGATCTTATTAGAGGTTGTAGTTCACCTAGCTAGTTAGGAATGTAATCAAATAATATGTGTACAGAGATATAGCCAGAATTCTTTGAACTCAAAGAGATACAAAGGGTTCTGCTCTGAACTCAAATAAGGAATCCGATTATCAAAATTGAAATTGGCACAGATGGCAAAGCATTCATTGTGCATCATAAGTTCATAACCAATGTTGAACATGTATTTTATATTTATGCAAGAGCAAGATTACTAGCTTGCAAACTCTGCGCAGAGCTCATAATGAATGAATTACAATTAAAATACAGCTAAACTATCCAATCCAACAACAAAACACAACATATATTATTCAAAAATAAAAATGCAATGCCTTCTTAACCACATACATAACTACCAAAATATACCAATCTGAAAATTACATTGCATTGTATACAGAAACCAAACTTTAACCTATGTTTATCAAGAACCCACATTTCTAAATTCTGCCAAAATGTTGGAAGAAGATTCTTTGTCGTTCATGAAAAGATTCTTTAGTATCCCACACCTGTTCAACCACAAAGTAATAACATCCGAAATATTCAAAATGACAAGACAAGATATGAGGATTATCTAATGAAGATCGAATGCAACAAGACAAGATCAATAAGACTTGAACTTCAAGTACTACTATCAAGAGGTATGTATACATACCTGTAGGGGATGGGATCTAAACAGGAACATTGAGCATTCCAGCAAGAGTACCCAAAACAGCAAAAGCAAGAAGAGGACTAATATCAAGAGTATCAAAAACAGGTGGAACAATATTCCTAAACAAACTTAGATAAGGATCACAAAGATCCCTAATTGCAGACAATGGTTGTCTTTCCCATGGAATATTCGGAAACCAACTCAACAAAACCCTAACCAACAATACACCACTGTAAATATCCAACCATTTCTTCAACCCCGCCGCTACAACCGTCAACGGCGTGCTCACCGTCCCCGTCCTAGTCTTTTTCAGGATAGCAGCGAAACAAAGCGACGACGATGATTTTGCAATTGATAAACACAGGTCCGGTGGTGGAAGAATGTTGACGAATGCTTTGATACATAAAAGCGCGGTGGCGAATAGGGTTGTTACGGTACGAGTTGAACCGGAGAGAAGAACGTTGTTGATGATGGGTTTCAGAGGTGCGGCGGGGGTGAGGGTGGTTTTGTTGTTGATTGAAATAGAACAAGTGGTGGTTCGGCGTTTGTGTTGAGGGATGATTTGGTTATTAGGTTGAAAAGAGATAAGACGAGATGAAGGTGAGAAATGGGAAGTTACAGTCAAACCCATCGTTGCTGCTGCCATTGACGCCATCTTCTTCTTCTGTTCGTTTTCGTTTTAATGACTTCTCCAACAATTTTTAGGGATTAGGTGTTTTTGTCTCCTCCCCCACACCTAAACTTTTTCTTATACTATTATCGATAATAATCAATAAAATAAAGTTCAGATATCTCTCCAACAAAAAATAAAAGTGAAAATAAATTGAAAATGTTTTTTTTTAATAACAAAATTGAAAATGTTATTCAACTACTTTATTAAATCTTGATATACAACCTTTGTGACAACCACTTTTTCTCTATTTTTATTGGACAAAAACAATAGAGAGAGAAAAAAAAAAAGAGAATAAAAAAACATGTGAGTATGAGAGAGAGTTGTCAAAAAATTGTTGTACAAATATCATTTCTCCTTAAAAAAATAGTTAACAACTTAAATTGAACAATATCAAATGTTAATTGACTAATTAAAGGTAGATTAAGGTGAATCATTTTTGAAAAAAAAATATCAGAAGTGAATCATAACAAAATTACAAGTTTGTTACAATAAAAACAATTGATTTTTGGCTTATTCAATTATCTGATCCTTAACTCAATTGATTGTCTCAATTTGGTCCCCTAACTATAATTTTTACCAATTTGGTCCCTTACATTTTGCTTTGTTACTAGTTTTAATCCTTTTTGTTAGTTTCTCTAAAAAAAACGTTAACTTATGTACCAATTTTGTCCTCTATGTTTTGCTCTGTTACTGGTTTTAGTCCTTTCTGTTAATGTTTTTTTGAGAGAGGCTAACAAAAAGGACTAAAACTAGTAACAAAGCAAAACATACGGGTCAAAATTGGTACAAATTATAGTTAGGGGACCGACAATCAATTAAGTTAAGGGACCGGGTGATTGAATAAGCCTTGATTTTTTTACTTTACAGTTTACTCACTTTTTTTTGTGGCCGATAGGGGTGTTTGTGGTACGATTTGGATCGGTTTTGAGGCAAAATGTCATCCGATCCAAAATAAAAATCAAATGCGGTTCGGTTCGGTTCGGTTTGGACGACTATACTAAAAAATATGAACTGATCTGATCCAAATATATGCAGTTTAATTTGGATCGGTTTTTGGATATCCAAAATGCAAAATATATATTTTTTTATTTACTTTTTTTCAAGGATATAATTTTTTTTTAATAAAAAGAATAAATAAGTATTACTATTTATGTTTGCAGTTCAGTTTTGAAAAAGTGATCCGAAATTCGATCCGATCATAGCGGTTTTTACAAAACAACATCCAAATGCATCCAAAAATATTATTATTTTTTTTTTTTTGCAATTTTCAATTTTTTTTGGATCAGTTTGGATTTGAACACCCCTAGTAGCTAGGGTTTGAATCCTGAATCTTACATATATTATGCATTATCCATATCAACTAAGTTAAACTCACAAGGACTTACATTTCACTCATTATAAAAGATCATTGCCTCTCCTTAATAAAAATAATTCTTAATAAAAAAAAAAATTGCCCTTCTCTTAAACAAAAAAAGATCATTGCCCTTTTTTAAGGGAATTAATCAACATTTTTATTTTTATTTTTTTTGTTGGTGAATCAACATTTTTATTTTAACTAAATAGTGATAATAAATAAAGGAGTTGAATCGTGCTTTTGCTTTTAAAATCTTTTTCGCAAGAGGGCAAATGAAAGTGTTCAAATAGAAAAAAGTAAAAAAAATAAAGGAAGAAAAGAGACACGACTCACGAGGAATTTATACCGCACCATTCCACTAGATAAATTAAGATAATTTCTCAAATTTGATCTTTAAATTAAAGTCCATCTACTTTGATATTATTATACGATCAAACACATAAATTAATTCTTTTATATACACACACACACATATATATATATATATATATATGTATATTATGAGTATAGTAAATTTGAAAAACTTTGAAGAAAAAAAAAGAAACGGTTACTTATACAATATATTATGAAGATAAAATAAAAAATAGGAAGAGAATACATGTCTTTTTTCCTTCTAAGAAAGACAAAATACAAGTTATGCAAAAAATTGACAAAATA
>Ga0228711_1006775_pt1 | contig 16856 bp, 6 predicted proteins | sample MedpolnodulmetaG_2_FD_177996 | JGI IMG/M metagenome (GOLD analysis project Ga0228711, IMG submission 177996) | Root nodule microbial communities from Medicago polymorpha collected in Santa Monica, California, United States - brown nodules | ecosystem: Host-associated > Plants > Roots > Nodule...
GTCAGTAGTCATTCATTCTCACTAAATCATGTTTATATTTGATCAGGATATAAAAAGCATTAAGAACAATTGAATTGAATAAAAACTAGATTGTCATTCACAATAAATAGAGTTTCACAGCAACATGGTTCAATTAGGGTTACAAAGAATCATCTCAGACCTAATCTCTAAGAGATTTAGCTACTCATAATCGAGTTTACAAATAGCATAATCAATATAGGAATCAAAACATACATGAACTGATAGAAGGTTGAAGAATTCGTCCTCCTAGCCGTCTTTAGGTCTCAAAATCGCACTTGGCTCTCTCCAATTCGTAACCCTCGTTTTCAGAATAGTCTTCAGCTTAAATAGACAACAACTGCTCCTAAAATCGTGGCACGATTTAAGTAAAAATGGTTCGAATTATAAAATTCAAACGGAGTCAAAATGAGAAATTCACAGGCATACAAGAAATTGGTAGGGTGGAAAACCAAATCTCCAAACGTGCTACCTAGCCCACAAAAAACCCTTTACCAAATCCGCTAAACTCGACCCGGTTACTACACTCTCACCCTTTATAAACCCCAACCCTCTCTGGCTCTCACATTCACAATCTCAGAAAATTTGATCTACCAAGGATGTTAGTTCCGATTGTCCATCCTTGGTAGATCTGTAGACATGTCGAAAAACCCTTACTTTCTCAAATCGTAGAAAAACGTTAATCCGCTTATTCACAATCCCAATTCACTTAGCCAAACCTCAACTAATTACTTAGTTACTCTCCAATGAATTGGCTGATTGATATTGATACCAATCAATCACTAACTTACTAACTTCTAGGGTTTTCCAATTCGTTTTTACACTTCCTAATTTATTATCATATCTTATGGGTTTGTTGTTTAAGCTTGTAATTTTTCGTTTTTTGTTGTTATAATCATGCTTTTATTAATTTTCTGGACATTGATGAATACTGTGATAGGTCTCGTTCGTCGTAATGGTATTATATTTTTACCTTGCCGACCATTCTGTTATATCACCACCCATATTCTGAGTCCTTTAATCAACCAAAATTTTCTTATTTTTATTTCCATTTTGTTGATTTTTCCTTGTTGGTATTTTTAGTTAATTAGTTTTGATTTGATTGAAGTTTGTATATTTTGGCCAATGATTAAAATATTTAAAATAGACAAGCATATGTCTGAAGTTTAACATGTAGACTAATCTAATCTTCTCAATGAGGCCAAATGTGTGAATAATTTTCTGTTATTTTGTTGTATCAATGATGCACTTTGTTTTAGTAAATCTCATTTTATAAGAAATTTTTTCGATTTTTTTGTTTGTTTTGAAGCCAATGCTGTGTACTTCCTAGTTTAGGTTATGATATTGTTACTGTTTTTGTGCCAAATTTTGGATTATTTTGGTTAGTCATGAATGATGTCTATGATGATATCTTGAAGGCTTGTTTCTCAAAACATTCGCAGTGGCCGCCTAAGAACTTTCGCCTTCGCCAGGCTTGAGAGTTTATGCTGTTTTATCCTTCCTTGGATGTCTGAGACAATGTTCATTATTTTAACATAAAATGTACTTTCACAATGTTTAATTCTACTATGTTTGTTTTTACTCTTTGGATAAAATTCAGTATCATTGGTAGTCTCTGTTGATTGAAATAAGGGTTTGTGGTTACAATTTGTTTCTCCAAAATTGATCATGTTAGCTCATTATCTTGCGTATCAGTCTTATATTTGAGTATGTGTTGATTTTGATTGTAAATACCAGTGATGATAAATCTAAGGCTTGTTTCTCAAAACATTCGCAGTGGCCGCCTAAGATCTTTCGCCTTTCGCCAGGCTTGAGAGTTAATGCTGCTATATCCTTCCTTGGATGTCTGAGGTCAAATTATTCTTCTGTAATTTTGCAAATGTTTCTTATGTATAATGTATCCAAATGTTTCTTTGGAGTATGTTTCAAATTCATCATTGTTGGTTCAACTTGTGTGTAATGTAAGGTGTATCAATGTTGCATTGTCCTATAGTTTTTTCTTAGATTTTTCCTCAATTACATGTTACTTTGAAATATATTTTATGGGCTATGATGATTCATAAAGATAGTCATGCACCACTCTGATGTTTCAATGCTGATAATTTTCTCATACCCATTATTTTTCTAGCCATTTCCTATTCATTATCATGAATCCAGAATTGAATTTTCTGACCACTCTGATATTTATTTGAGAAAATGTTAATGATAGTGGCGATGGTATATTTGATCCAAGAAATTTGGACGATTCTAAATGAAAATTTAACATTGTAAAGAGGTCTAAAGACAAATTTTGTATACGTGGGTCTTTCAAAAAAAAAAAAATTGTATACGTGTTACAACTAATTTGTTTACTAGAGTTTTACAAAATCGAGGGAAATCAATAGAGTTTGACTTGTTTTTATATGAAAGAATTTGATAGGCTATTTTATTGTTGTAAAGAATTTGAAGCTTTTCCTCGTGAGCTTAGCTTTGACAATCACAACCATATAATATATGCAAGACCACCACAAAAAAATAAATAAATAAAGAGGTTTGTAAAGATTTGTGACATATTGGCAAAAGACTAATGTTTTGTTCGGGAGTTTGGAGCATAAAAGAGGACTTTGGGGTGGAAAAATAGAAGAAAATGGAAAGAGTGTTTTATTTTTTTTGGAATGATAAATTAACATGTTTATGATTAATGTATTTTTAATTTGAAGAATATTATAACAACATAGAGTAAATTTTAAAAAAATCATATAGACCTTTTAAAATCTTTTAAAACCCTCTTTTTTTTCAATATAAAATACATTGCAAAACATTCTTTGATCTCTTGCTAACGAGAAATTTAACCAAAATAGCAAAGATGATTTTTTGGGTTTATTCAACATGTTAGCAAAAATAATACCCTAAATAGCAAAGACTCTGGAACGCAGTGCATTTCTTAAAGGTAAAATATACAATTGGCCGATGAAGTCTATATTTATAGTAAAAGTAACCCTCATAAAAGTAACCCTAGTGTCTCGCCCGATTTTGCACTTCCAGCAAACATCAATTTTGCACTCCAAACTTCAATTTTGAGTCACTTTCACAACAAAAGAAATAAGGAGAGGATCAAGCCAAACCTTTCCCTAATAACCAAGGTAAAGATCATACCAAGGTTATTCTTTACAAAACATTCCCTAATAGCGGAGGAAGATCATACTAAATAGTGAAATCATTAAAAGGACATCTGCACACCGGTTTTCTTTCCTATACACATGAGAAACCAAAAAACCCATATTTTTAGAGATAATTATAAGGTTGTTTCATCTGTTTCTTAGATTCCAAGGAATTAAGGAATATGACTTTGAATGCTAGCACTACTAGCTAGCTCAACACGATAAGCATATCCAAAACATGTGTTTTTCGGAAAACAACATAAAAATTGAAGCAGCTACACCATTTGTATTACATTTTATCTGATCAGCTAATGGAGGCTGACAAATCATTTCAGTAACAATGGGGTCTTTGGAGGATGGATATTGATATTGAACTTCTTTAAATGATGAAATCTCTCTTAGAGTACAGATTAGTCATCTGCAAGAAGCAATTATCATCTTTAGTCTCTTATAAAAATAAGGGTTGATAAGTAAATGGTCCTTGTAAATATCCAAAATTTTATTTTAGTTCATACAAAAAAAGTCGTACTTTTTAGTCCATGTAACATTTTTCTTTAGCATTTAAGGAATTAAAAATGCTGATGGAAAATTTTACAAAGACTACAAAATGTTGATGGATAATGATCCAGAGACTAAAAAGTGCGATTTTTTTGCAAGGACTAAAAATAAAATTCTAAATAATTTGTAAGGATCATTTAGTTAATAACTTACATAGAACAAACGAATAGATTAAAAAAATAGGAGGATCTTAAGTCAAAACACACTCGTATTATTACTTAAAAGATGAAGAAGAGACACACCCTCTTAAAAAAAGATGAAGAGTCACGTATGCTAATCTTGGTTAAAAAACTGAGAAAAATGACCGGTTTGGCAAAGAAATTGATGGAAAGACTTAGGTTTTGTTTGGGAGTTTGGATCGGAGCAGAAGGAAGGGTTTTGGGGATTGGAAATATATAGAAAAATGAAAAAACCTTTCACATTTTTTGAAAAAACAATTTTTTAGTGAAGGATAAACTAATGCTTATGATTAATATATATCATCACATCATACATTGAATATGAAAAATTCATATAAGCCCTTCAAAACCCCTCAAAACCCTCTTCAATACAATTTTTTGAGTTCCTCAAATGATAAAGAATTTGTATTATGAATAAAAAATTAACATCCAAAACCCTTTTCTCCTAATGTCTTTTATTTCTTCCATTTACTCCTTTTTTTTTTCTCTTCAAAACTGTCCCTTCCCTTCCAAACTTCCAACCAAAACGTTAGCGTCTTGATTCACTTTCATAACAGACCAAACAAGATTTTTTTTTTTGTTGGAGACTAATTTGTTCATCGTTTTTTTTACCTAAAGACCAAAATGTGTCTTCACATTTTAACAAATCAATCACCCAAGCTAAATCAAACTATTTTTAGTCTTTTTTTTAATAAAAAGATATTCATACACGACGTAAAGATTGATCTCATTAAGATAACTAAGATTTACTTTAAGAGATGATTTTCTTCAACAAATATTTTTACAACACATCAACCATAATATTTTGATTATTTAACTTTTTTTTTTTTTTTTTTGAAAAACGATCCGATCCGCACCACAAACACCTAAAAAGTGCGTTTGATCTGTTAAAAAGTAAGTATTAAACATAAGGACACAAGACAGAACAACACATAACAAACTTTTATGATATTGAACAACATTTTATCTTATATCATTTTTTATTGGCAAAATACTATTTTAAAATTTTAGACGACTTGTATTTGAAACGAAAAATTGTAACATGATTAAATGAAAAACAAGAGTTTCAATTTTTGTCTTGTTTTTTTTACCTCGAACTTATTTATCCTTAGATTAGTTTTACAAATCAAAAACGAGTAAACTATCAGATTGGTTCTATCTTTGTAAGTCATTCTCATATTAATCTCTGAATTTGTTGATATTTCAAATTAATCTCTGTCTTTATCAAAAGTTTCTCAATTAAAACATGTTTTTTATCTTTTTGTCACATGACGAATGACATAATTGAGAAACTTTTATCAAAGATGGATTAATTTGAAATATCAATAATGATAAAAACATGAACCAATTCGATAATTAACCGATCCGAAACATACAAATTAAATTGTCTTTTGTTATTTTTTAGCATATCAAACAACTCAATGCTTCACTCCACTTTCCCATGATCCCAATTCTTCCCTTCTCACCTTTCACCTTCTCACCTCTTCATTCCGTCCAAATTTTCAAATTTCAATTCCTTCAAAACCCTAACCCAAACCCTAACAAGGGTTTTGAACAATTTCTCTAAATTCATCATTTCCTCCATCAAATAGCAAATTCTCATCCCAACCCACAAAAATTCAAACCAAAAGCTTGCATTTTTCTCATCTGGGCACCATTAAATTTTCAATCTTTCATCAATTCACAAACGTACATATTCACTTAATCACTTTTACAACATGCACACAAAAACTGATTCTGATGTCACAAGCTTCGACCCATCATCACCAAGATCACAAAAACAAACCCCTTATTACGTCCAAAGCCCTTCAAGAGAATCTTCTCATGATGGTGATAAATCTTCAACAATGCAACCAAGTCCAATGGGTTCACCTTCACATCAATCTTATGGTCACCATTCAAGAGCTTCTTCTTCAAGTAGAATCTCTGGTGGTTATAATAGCTCTTTTTTGGGTAAGAAAGTGAATAGAAAAGTGAATGATAAAGGGTGGATTGGATCTAAGGTGATTGAAGAAGAAAATGGTGGTTATGGTGATTTTGATCGTGATCGAAATGGAGTTTCGAGGAGGGTTCAGTTTTTCATTGCTGTTGTTGGGTTTGTGTTGGTTTTTAGTTTGTTTTGTTTCATCATTTGGGCTGCTAGCTTGCATTACAAACCTCAGCTCAGTGTTAAGGTATAAGAATGTTCTTTGCATTTTTTATATTAAGGAATGGATACCTATGAAGCACAGACACTGAGATTGAGACGAGACACCACACTGACACATCGACACCAGTAGTAATTTAAGAAAATAATATAATTGAATGCAATCAAATGTGTCGGTGCCAGACACTAGACACACAGTTGATTAGAAGTGTCAGTGCTATAGAGATGGATACTTGATTCACAATTGTTTTTTGAGTAAAGAAATGGTGGGATTTTTTTAAGGCATATAATAATTATAATAACAATTTATCCAATTGGTTTTTAATCAAAGTACAAACCTTTTAATGTTTTTTTTACTATAGTTAGAAGGAAGTTGTCACGTGTCTAATTCTGATACACCGTCAACAATTCACAATCAGTCGGATGTTTTTAATGATCTGGCGATTACGATTGATTGACAGTCACAGTGTAATTTTTTTTACGCTAACAGTGTTGAATTGAATTCAGATATTAGTGTATGTACTTTTATAGATAGCTCTCTTGGACTTGGAATGATGTTTGAGACAAGAAAGTATCTGATCATTTGGTGTGTTTCACTGATTTGTGTGACTGAACTTGATTGTTGAAGTCATAGTAGGAGACATTATGGTTCAGCAAAATAGATTTACTATGTCGCTTATAGAGTATAGGTTTGATGTCATCGTTCTGTTCAAGTGCATACTTGGATTGACAGTGAATTTGGTAGAATCGCAACATGCCACATTGATTTTGAAAAAAGTTGCACTTTGGAGCTTCAAAGAGGTTACAGTGTGATCGTGATTTTGCCCAACTTCCCGTGAATCCAAACATGCACATAGTGGTGTATCCTTTGCCTCGTGTAGACTTATATTGGTGCACAGTAGTAACATGGTAGCAAATGGAATTTGAGCAAACTTTTTTGAATATTGTGAATACCCTGCCCAACTTATATTGTGAAATTTCATTTTCCCTGCCATTTTTCGTGCTTAGTGTAGATACCTTGTTATGTTACACTCTTGCCAATCACAGGTTGCAAAAATAGCAGTTTGTTCAACTTCAAATTATTCTACGCAACACTGCTATAACATTAACGCCGCTATTTGACAACATTTTGTACATAGTTTATCACAGAACAATAGCGATTTGTTCAAATTCTGCTACACTATAGCGCCACTATAGCTACTAGTTAACAACACTGGTTTAGTGGTTTATCTATGTTATGTGAAGAGTGAGATATTCAAATTTTCTGTATAAGAATGAAACTTTTAAGTATCATATATTTGTTTGTTATTCATCTCTGTTATATGTTATTTATAATTAATCACTTGTTGCAGAGTTTGACAGTACATAACTTCTACTTTGGAGAAGGGTCGGACGTCACTGGAGTTCCAACTAAGATGCTTACAGTGAATTGTTCAATGAGAATGATGGTGCATAACCCTGCAACTTTTTTCGGCATTTATGTCAGCTCCAAGTCGGTGAATCTTATGTATTCTGATCTTACAGTTGCAACTGGTGAGGTAAGTATTCTGATACCGGCCAGTACCTGTTGATTTAGAAACAATTTTGATAAAGTTCTCTAGAAGAAGTAATTGAAAACTAGTTTGTTTGGATTGACTTATTTGAGCTTATCTACCGACATAAGCACTTGGGAAACTGTTTGGGAAAACTTATGTCTGTAAGCTCACCAGGACAGCTTATGAAAAATAGCTTATGTCTTATTTGAAAACAGTTTGATATTATTTTATCTTTTGTTATAGAAATAACTTATACATAAGCATTTATTTGATAAGCACTTATGCTATAAACGCTTAAGTAAGCTGTTCATCCAAACAGGGCTAGAACTTTTTTGATGGACATAATATAAATACATTTTTAGACAGAAGATTAAAATAATTTTAAAACTGATTTTTTCAAACAATAACTTCTCTAATAAATTGAAATTAGCCTGTGTCTCAATTTTTTTAGAAGTTTTCTCTAACTTTTCCTAAACATCTATATGTTTATTAAGACTTTTTTGTAAATGTAAACTGATAAACTTACTTTAATTAAGAAGCTCCCATAAGTCAAAAGTGAGTTCAAAATTGGCCTTTGAAGGAGTGGCTTAAATGTAAAGAAGCAGCTTTTTGCTTCTGATGTCTGATGATGATCACCATGCTTACTGTCAAATTCCATGTTGCTGCAGTTGAAGAAATATCATCAACAGCGAAAGAGTCGTCGATCAGTGTCTGTCAATATACAAGGAAGCAAGGTTCCATTGTACGGCGCTGGTGCAGACGTAGCTAGCTCGGTGGACAACGGCAAAGTATCGTTAACGCTTGTCTTTGAAGTTAAGTCGCGCGGAAATGTTGTAGGCAAGTTGGTGAGGACTAAACACACACAGCGTGTCTCTTGCTCAATAGTCATTGACCCCCATAACAACAAGTACATCAAACTTAAAGAGAATGAATGTAGATACAACATCTAAGTGGTTTTGGCACAACAGTAACAAGTTTCTTGTGAGCTATTTCAGTTCATACTACTGGCTTGAGATATTCTGAGATACATCAAGGGTCTGTTTGGATTAACTTATTTGAGCTTAGTTATGACAATTATGAGGGTGTTTAGGAGAGTTTATGAAAACAATTTATGATATGTCTATATGCTGTTTATAGTATACTTTTATAGAGGATACCATATGAAAACAACTTATAGTCTATATAAAAATATATTGACTTTATTTATAGAAATAGCTTATAAATAAGCATTTGTATCATAAGTTTATGCTAGTAGCGCTTATTTAAGTTGTTTATCCAAATATGGTCTAAAGGTGAAAGAAAATATACTAGAGATTCGTGGAAAAATATAGGCTATTAGTTAATATTGTGCAAGAAAATTCTCAATTTTTTAAATTTGATTTTGTGCTTGGGGATGCTATATTATCTTAAAATTTTGAATATTGGTGATGCACACCTTTTCATCAAAATTTCTATGAAAAGCCTCCTTTCTTGCTTTTAGATCAGAATAAAACTTAGGTTGTTCGATTTTTCGGACCGATCATGAGAGACTAATTGAAGTGTCTTGGGTGCTTAGGTTGTAGTTTAAAGTTCTTTGCCCCTTTTTAAGAGTGTGTTTTGCGGATATCAAATGCATTCCTCCAGCACAAATTTATTGTTGCTTAAGCAACTGGATAAACCATGTGGTGCTTTATTCCCAAGTTGCATTTCAGTTTCATGTTATGAATATACATATATCTGGATTCTGGAGTACTCATCAAATTAAAATTATGAAATTGTATTGTATCTATATTTGAGAATAATATAACTAAGTTAAAGTATGACTTGTGATCTTATGACAAAATAAAATTACTTTCGAAGTTTATGGAACCCTTTCTAAAATCAATTGTCCAAAAAAATATGGCTATTTTATAAAAATATGTTTTTGAAACCAACAATACCGTACGAAACATATGTTATTTTATAAAATAAAATGCTACGGTTTTAGTTCTTGCAAAGGAAGAAATTCAGCTCACGTTTGTTGTAATTTGAATTCCAATCTAAAAAACTTCAGTTGAAATGATACACGTGAATTTTATCATAAATTTTAATGAAGTTTATTGTTCTCTTTGACCTTACATAGCAGCGTCTTTCACCTATCTAAATTTTAGAGAATTGGTACGACGACGACAAAAAAAAAAACATAAAATTGATTTGTAAGTAAAATTGATTTGTAAGAGCATCCACATCGATCTGTCATACACATACGAGTTCTTTAAATGAGTCCCGCTTGCTTTTATATATTATTTTACATCATTTCTCTCTACAGACACGCTCGAGTTAGAGAAGTCATCACAAAGCCAAATATCCATGTGACCCCGACATATGTGATTTGGTAACCAACTATGAACTCAATAAAGCAACCAATAATGGTGCTATAAAGTGTCTATTTAGAAGGCAGTTTTCTAACCCCAGAAATAAAACCGGACGTCCCTTTGCAGGGGCTACTGATTTGAGGGATAGCTGAACAATGGTGGGATAGCTGTGGAAATACTTTCACTTTTTCAAACAACAAACCAGAGGAAAAGATTAGAAGGAATGAATAATAAATAAAACCGATGTACCATGCATTTCAATCTATCAAAATGTTTTCCGATGGGTTAGCCCCATAATGAAGATTCATGAACTAACCTCTCAAACTCTACATAGCTCAATATCTAATAATGAAAGCTAAACATTACATCACAAAATACATTTCATTAATTAAATCACTTTGAGCTAATACATTCCTCCAATTCGGTCACGTCCACCACCACGCCTATCATCTCTTCCACCACGGTTCATGACCGGATCCCTTCGATAGTCCTTTGCTGGTGGGCCGCCTCTTATGGGAGAACGGCTTCTCTCTCTCACATCGCGAGACCAGCGATCACCGCCGCGATGAGGAGGGAGTGAGGGCAAAAGAGGTGCAGGAGGTGACAGTGGCCTCCTCTCAAATCCTTTCCTTTCATTGGAGAAACCGTCTCTACCACGATCTCTGTTGTCCCAGTCCAATGGAGGTGGCCTATCAAACTTACCTCTCCCTCTGTAGGCATCATCCATGTAATCCATACGCTCTCTATGCAGATGAGGATCTGGAAATCTACCTTCATGTCTGAGGGGTGGCAGAGCAGCAGGAGGTCCATAGTCTCTGAGGCCATCCCTTCCCATCAGACGAGGAGGAGGAGATCTGTAGCCATTCATAGGCCTTTCTGGGGAGCGGTCAAATGGAGGTCCAGGATAGCGTCTAGGAGGAGCATGAAGTGGTGGAGAACCCCTCCTGGGAGGACTTCCAGCAACAGCAGGACGAGGCCTCTTACATTGGTTACAAAAATCTCGCCTAGCAAAATTCAGATTACCACATCTGCAAGAAAGTAAAGCGAAAAACAATAAGATATGCTTGGCATGACGCCACTGTTTAAACTTTACATGTTTACCAGCCAGAATCCTAAATTTTAATTCAAGTAAACTGTCAGTGTAAGGATGTTTAACAGTCAGTCAATCGTACTAGTAAGATCATTAAAAATATGACTTCTATCATAACTATTTTAATATTCGCACATCTGAACGGTTTGATTTGCTCAGTGTGAAATGTTCTACACCGACAGCGTATCAAAATTAAACTCAAATTTCAAAACTACCAAGCTAATTAGAAGACTAATAAAAGGCAAAGCGACAGGCAATTCCAATGAAAATGAAAAACTTCTCACAATCAGACAGTACTAGCACTTACAATGCATCAGGACACATCCAATCTCCCTCCCTAGGGCGCACATTGGGATTGTTTCTACCATGAAGGCCTTCCCCTCTTCCATGTCTATGACCGTAGCCAGGTCCATCAAAGGCTCTACCAAATGGCCTGCCAGCTGGTCTACCTCGAGCATACGGGTGTGGAGGGTCTCGATATCTGCCAAAATCTCTCCCGCCACCAAATCCACGGTTTCGCGGAAAGTGATTATAATCAGAAGGGAAGCGATGATCAGCATCTCTACGGTGGTGAACAGGAGACGAGGAACCTGCACGGAATCTATATCCTGGGAAAACAAAGACATTGTGAGGGAAAATTTAGTATTGCAAACTACGGTAGGCCCAAAACATTGTGATAATGCAACTTCCAAATAATCAGTTCAACATTACAAATGAAGTTTACCAGCGAATAGGGAACTAAAAAGGTGAAGAGTGCAGGAAGTTTACATAACAGTAATACCTTCAAAAATTCAATGTCTTATACCAAAAACCTGATCCATATTACCATGATAAAAAAGGCTCTATGAGCAAGTATTTCCACTAACATAAAAGTTACCTCCTGTATAATCTTGATCGCAATTCTTTCTGTTTGAATGTTATACCATAGACCCTTATATAGTTAATTATACAAACCACTAACCTAAGCATCTGAAATATTAAATCCATAATCAAGTTTTGGAGTCAAGATTAAGAGCTAATTTCTAAAAAGAGCTAATCCCACAAGATAAAGTATAGACCAATGTCATATCACCATTTAGAAAGCAATCAAACTCCTGATCCCACAATCAGAATATACACCACAAGAAAATAACCCGTAAAAACCACCCCCGAGGCGCAACAAATCCAGACGTTCAATACCCTGCTCCCATCAATAACTTGTTATACCCTCTTGGGACCATATTTGTTAGTCTGCTGTGATAGCCAAGGGTCAATTCAGGAAACATAATTCATGAGTTAGTAGCAAGCCGAGCAAAAGAATGGCCCAGGCACAAAAAACCCATTGAAGCCATGTAAAATTATCCTGGCAATCACCCTTCTTCTGGAATAAACTGTGTCCCCAGATAACTTCAAAACAGGAGAAAGAATTCAGGCATGGAGAAGTGCATCAGTTCATTGTTAGAAGGTCTACCGCGTCAAATTATCAAAGGTCTCGGTTAATGCATCGATATTAAAATTGGTAAGGATTCAGCTGAAGCTAAACAGCCACATGATAACAGAAGTTCCTAAATTACTACTCTGAAATCAGTGTTCCATGTTGTAAAGAAAAAACCATCTGATATTCCTCTAATTAACCAACCAAAGAAGAAAAAACCACAGAAACTAAAATGACAACCACCATCCAAAACAATCATTGCAAGGAATATACCACAAGTAAACCATATACGTGTAGCTGAAATTGAAATAACCAGGAGTCGAATAACAAAAAAACCACATATAACCCATGACACCATGAACTTTTTCATCAGTAAATATTATCTTTCCACAAAGTCAAGTCAGCTTCTGCAAGGTAGCAAAACCAACTCACACACCCACACATTTCTTGTAGCAGAACCTACATATACTAACCAAATATCGGATATACCCTACAAATCCTGTAACCACGTTGATGTTCTAGCGCATTTGCCCATGCAATACCATGTATGGCAATAACAACTTCAAATTGTACCCCAAATTCCATTAAACTTGACTCTGTCTTTACCTCCACAAAAACCCAAAACCCAAACCAAACATATACCCACGACCCTGCAAAATGATAACCCATGCAGCAGATATTGTGCTGCAAACCCACCCACATGTTCATGCAGAATGGACAGTTTCCATTATTCAACACTTATTAACACTTCCTCAAGCTGAGTTCAAAGCAACATGCCTTCCTCAAAGCCCAAAAACTTGAGGCAGCATCTGAGCTGTAACACACAAATTCAAAATTTACTCATTGTTGACACTCCATAATCGTTAGGGCATCCATATGTGTGTTATGCACGAAATGAATAGACAGCAGGCCTAACAAAACCGACATCCATATACATAATATCAGTAAAAAAAATCAATTAAAAGGCATCATGATGCCATATATCCAATCATAGAGGGATCCAATGATAACCAAGACCCGTGGTAGATCTATTATGAGTAATTTTACTTTGTATTTGCAAGAGAAAAGGAATTAAAAAATAACTAATAATTCCTGAGTCATACAAGAGCAACTCCACCCATTAGCATAAAAAAAAACAAAGGGGAATTTTCAGCTAACCCCCAAATAAACTGAATACAACAAATTCAACGACTCAATTCTACTTCAAAACCACGCTTTCACCTATTTGAACATAAAAAAAAAGGCATGGACCATATTTCAATTTTCACAGCAACAACGAACATAAAAGTCATTTAAATTTATCCCTCAATTTGTTGTCATCAACGAACAACGTATGACCCTGAACTATTGGTGTTAGCAGTAGTCAAGTTGAAATTTCAATCAAATCCAATGCTAATAATTACACGTAAAAATATATCATTTCAATTGTTCCCACATATGTCATCAATACCCAATAAAGAATGTCCGGAAACTATTAGTATTAGCAGAGTCAAGTTGATATTTCAATCAAATCCAATTCTAATTACACGCAACAAAAAGAAAACAGCAAAGACATTAGGCTTATTTGGATTTGATTTTTTGAGCTTATCTATTGGCATGAGTTTTGTGAGATTGTTAGGGAGAATGTATGAAAACAGCTAATAAGATTGTTCATAAGTTGTTTTCAGCTTTATTTTAACAAATTCTCCAAAATAGCTTATGAAAACAGCTTATAGCTTATACCAAAACCAATTTAAGTGTTATAAGCTGCAAACAAATTGTTTATCCAAACTTGTTTTTGTGTTTTTGATGCCACAAGAGAAAACAAACGAACAAAATCTAAAACTTCATACCTCAACCTCTTAAAACAACAACAACAACAACAACAAAAATCTAAACCAAACAACATAGCAAACAATTCCTAATTTGCATCATTTGAATCATTTCATTACCTTCTCAAATCCTAACCTAGTGTTGTCAACTGTGGTGCGTGGAAAATAGTGGCTTGTTCAAACTCCACGACGTAATAAAATGGCGGTTTGTTCAAACTCCGCTACATAACAGTAGTGATTTGTTCAAATTCTGCTATAGCAGGCAGCTATTAAGCAACATTTTACTAACGAGTGAAACATACACCAGACACTACACTGACACGTAGACTAAAATAATATTTTGAAAAAGAAAATAAAAATGACATAATTGAATGTAATCAAACGTCTCACTATCGTGTTGGTGTAGACCACATGTCAACACCAAACACACCTTCATTTAGAAGTGTTGGTGCTACATAACAGAAGACTAACAAATCACATTAACAAACAAATTAATTATATTATTCTCAATTCCAAAATTAAAAAAATTGAAACCCAAATTTGATACAAACCTAATTTAAGAAAATGAAATTGAATGTAATCACATGTGTCAATACCACGCCTTCAATCAGAGGTGTGAGGAAACCAACAAATCAAACTAAGAAACAAATCCAGTATATAATTCAAAATTTCTAATTCAGATATTCAAAAATTCAAAAAACCTAATTCAATAACAACAAGCAAAATCAAAAAACAACAACGAAGATAAAATCTAGAAAAGGAACGAATTACAAACCGGCGTCATCGGAATAGCGATCGGAGCGAGAATAATTCACAGGAGGAGGATCACGGCGGAGTTCACCAGGTTCGTAATCGTTGGAATGAGCAGCAGCACCGGGAGGTGAATTTTCGGTGAGGGAAGGGCGGACGACGAGGCTGCTTAAGAGAGGTTGGTGGTGATGATGGTGAGATGGTGGTGATTGAGATGGAGATGTTGAAGACATGATTGGAAAAAGAGAATAAGAAGAAGAAGAAGAAGATTGGTGGTGAAATTTGTTTGTTTTGAGATCCCGGTGAGAGGTGTTTATAAAACCCTACACCGTGTGTGTCCAATGAAATGAATACTATTTTTATTTTTTATTTGTATCGTTTTTATTGATAAAAACGAGAGTAATGATATTTGAACAATAGATCACTTTTGTGACATTTTTTTTTCTTTTTCTTTTCATTTGTTAAAAACGATAGAGAGAGAAAAAAGATGAGAAAGAAAGTTGTTAAAAAGTTTTCACAAAATAGTTATATTAATATCGTTTCTCTAAAAATGATAGAAGTTTGTAAAGTTGTTCCGAGGGAGATGAGTTAATTTATTTTATCTTCAATACTCTTTATTAAAATTATTATTCTACTAACAGCTTTATTTTTCGGATAATATTATTTATATTTTCAATTTATTTTTTTGTTAAATTCCATAATAATATAAACAATTCCGCTATAATAAAATCAAATATTTATTTGTTTAATTATATTAATGTTATATTCCACATACAATAAAATAAATATAGTTAAGCACGGTAAAAATGTGAAAAGACGAGCATGTTACTTCCTGACGATAGTAATCCATACCAATTTTTTTATTTTAAGAACCATTATATTAATAAGATACATTATTTTTTGGACTTTTACATTCACTTATAAATTAGTCTGCTTAAATTAACACCGGAAGGATCAAACACGTGATCTTACAGATAAGCACACACTAAGTTTCAATGACTAAGAGACCTTGACAGTTATAATTGATCGATAGTCTGAAGAGAAAATAGTTCACAAGCTCCTGGAGATAATGTTGAGCACGAAATAGTTCACAAGCTCCTCTTACTTAGTTGGTTATAGTGGTCCTGGGACAATCACTATTGTTAACAGGTGATTTTTCAAGCACTGCTTCATAATATTATGTGGCTACACAATCATGGTTAGCCTTCTTTAGCTTACTTCATAGTTTGATATTACATATACGCAAGCATTTGTAGAAGCATTATTGATTGCAAAACCATGATGGTTTTTCGAGCTATTTAAGACTTATCAATGTGCTGTTACATATTTTTTTTGGTGAAGGTCATAATAAAAAAGCAAAAGCTATCTAGAAATCAAAAGTATTAAAGTAGAGCAACAAGAGCAATCCATCAGGAGGTGTCACCAGTGACGGAGCCAAGAATTTTATAGAGTTTGGACAAAATTTTTGACCGCAAATTCACATCGAGTCTGATAGTTTTATGAATTATTCATCTTTAGAATTTATAGTAGAATAGAAAATATAAAAAATAAAATAAAACAATGTTAAGTTTTAGCGACAACCTTCTTCAAATTCTTCAAAAAATAATAATTTAGTGATAGCCGTAATCATAGGTAGAGGTCCATAATATTTTTAAAATGGACTCCTTAGAATTACCTACGTTTTGTCCGTAGGTAAAGGTGGAAAACATGCAGTGACAACACATTTGGCTGACAGACAGATTTAGATACGAAAATTTACCCTATAGTGATGGATTTTGGCAGTCACTACAAGTCAAATTTCTTGTAGCGATACAAAGAAAGTAGCGGTTGAGCCTGGGCGTGTGCCCAGGCTAGCTGGGGGGGGGGGGGGGGGGGGGGGGGA
>Ga0228711_1006778_pt1 | contig 16851 bp, 6 predicted proteins | sample MedpolnodulmetaG_2_FD_177996 | JGI IMG/M metagenome (GOLD analysis project Ga0228711, IMG submission 177996) | Root nodule microbial communities from Medicago polymorpha collected in Santa Monica, California, United States - brown nodules | ecosystem: Host-associated > Plants > Roots > Nodule...
CTGTATAATTGATTGTGTTCTTTCTTCTTCTGTTCTTTACATTATCCGCTGCACATAGACTCTGAACTCACTCAGACTCTGAACTACTTCAGACTCTGAACCTGAGGACAGTTATCTAGAACGTTAAGGAAGAAGTTTCCAAAAACACAATTCAACCCCCCCTTCTTGTGGTTTTTCTCACCTTCAGTATTGTCTCTCTCCCCCCCTCTCTTGCATATATGCGGTTCTATTGCATTCTTTATTCAACTTTTTTCATCACATTTCAAATGAAAAATTAATGCATGAAATCAATGTTAGAAATCGAGTGATTTTTTAAGAGTTGGTGGGTCGAAGTGAATGAGTGTTTATTAAACATTATAATAAAAAATGAAATGAATATGTGATGTGTATATAGATGGGTCACTTAAACTATTCTAAATAAGAGCACCATTGAAAATGCTCTAAGTACTTGAATTCCTTAGTTATTTGGTTAAGGAAATGTTTAACCCTAATCAATTCCTGATTGTAACAATTTTTAGTCAGACTTTTCTTATCTTCATCTGAAACTTTCGACTATCAATTTATTACGACTCATTTCTCTTAAAAATGAGACGGTCGATAACAAAAATAAAAAGCATATATATTAAAGAAAAAAAATCAAGAACATAATAATTGTAAGGATTTCATTGCTCTTTCCTCAGGTAGAAATGCAGGACCATTCTCTTTCCGTACCAAACATGAATTACCTTAATAAGGTATACAACCTCATGTCAACTTCAATAATAAAAATGTCACACTCTTTCAGAGGTCCACCCACTAAAAAGCACACCCCACCATCTCTCACCTAATTAACAATCTAAAAGCAAAGTTGCCACATTCATTTCTTATTTAAATACTCTATGATTCCATTCATAATTCAAGTGAATCCAAACAAGGACAAATACAACACTACCTATAGTTAGAGTCTAAAGAGAATTAGAGAAATGGAACTTCAAGACACAGCAGCAACTAAAATAACCATCGGTCTACCATTGGGTTTGGCACTTCTATTTGCTTGTTTACTCTTCATTTGTGTCTTCTTTTGTTGCTTATTACATTGGAATAAGCTCAAATTTTTGTTTCCATATTCTTCTGGAGTTATAAATTCTCAAGCTCAGATACAAACTGACTTAACTTCCTCTCCTCTGAAACCAGCATTTCCTTTTGTGGTAATTATCTTCCCATGTTATTTCTCACTAAAGAATTTAATATTGAAGTTTTAATATGTTGTAGTGAATCATTTTTTGGTAAATCACATACATATTTATAAATATATAATTTTACAGTTGATGTTTGTTTTTGTTTTAAAATATGTTTAGCACATTAAATTAAAATTAAGTTATGTTTGAAATATTAATTAATTTTTGTATTATATACTTCCTTAGTGCCTTCCTTAACTAGTTTTTTTTGTTAATTATACATTTATTTTATTAATGATATTCCACTTATATTAATGAAGAAATATACTAATAAATGAGTGAGTTAGTCAATGAAAGATAAAAGTATATATTTGAATTTTTCTTAAAATTAAAGCTATTTTTTCTTTGTTCAAAATATGTGTACAAGAAAACAAAGGAATGCATATTTATAAATTTAATCATCATAGCTTGTTCAAATTTTTTTTTTTTAATCATTATAACAAAATTACACAGAATAAAAGCGTGACAAAGATTTTTTCTTTTAGAATATATAATTTTTTTTGAAAGAAAAAATAAAGATTTTTTTTTCTTCTATATATACACACACATAATTTGAGGAAAGATTCATGAGATTGATTTGTATTGTTTTTTGGTAAGCAGATGATGAAGCAGAGCTATGCTGAGAGCTTGCCTGTGTTGATGCCAGGAGATGAGATCCCAAAATTCATAGCCATGGCATGTCCATGTAAGCCTCCAACAGATGAAAGTATCACAATCCATGTGCACAAGGAAGAAACAAATGATTTTTTGCAGTGACAATCCATGTTAAAGAAGTGTTGATTACTTCAAGGTAGCTTAGATATCGACCAAACTCGCCTAAAGTGAAGAACTTACTTTACAAAGTAAAGTGAGTAATATCAAGAGTTAATTAATGGTTGATATTTTACGCACATGTATAACAAAATCATGTATAGTTAAAATATCGATCATTGGTTTTCTCATCTTACCAACTATTCACATGAACCAAATCCCTTAGAGAAATACACTTTTGATGGACCTTTTCAATTTGTGCTGAGTGAGAATATCTAGTACAAGGACCCCCATTTTATTTTTTGGTCAGAATGGGAAGGAAATGGTTGGAATATTAACCATCTTGTCTTAATTTGTTATTTGTTTGTGCCTCTTTTCCTAGTACAAGGACACTTTTACCTTCTCCTTTTAAGTCTAAGAAAACATGATTGATGCCACTATCTGAATGTATCATTCCACAGCCTTGTAATATAATTTGTATTTCAATTTTTTTTTATTTCGACATGCCCTTTTGATTTTTCTTCTAGTAACATGAAATTCGTGTATAATTTTACATGTGACATACTTTAAAGAAATTGACCTAAGTGTAAAATAGTTTTAATTTGTGGTCCGTAAGCGTAATTACAGTCGCAGAATAATGATTTTAGAGGTTTCCACAATTGCATCGCAAGTGCATTTACGACAATCATCACAATTATCGTAATATAAAGGTTTGCAGCGTAACTACAATTTTAAAGACAACATAGCGAAATCCTCTTCTTATAAATTCAAACCAAAGAAGTGTGAAATGGAGACAAGTGTTTACAAATTACATAATCTTTTCATGTCATAATATATCAACGAAAAAGAAGTGATTACAACTTAGATAATTCACAAAATGCGCATGAAATTTTTAACTAGGTGATAAAAGAAATGAAAGTATTCGTATTTCGTGAGGCTTACTTTGTTTTCATTCATGTAACAACCTCTTCCACTAAATTGGACCGTTTTTTTTCTTTCGGGTAGATGAAAATTGCTCTGCTACCTTTCCATTTTGCTCATTTTCATCTCAAATGTCTAAAAATAAAAATAACTTCAGCGTGAGTTAACTCACGCTCGGTACACATCGTAACTTAACTCACGCTGAAACTCAACGTGAGTTAACTTGTGTTGGTTTCAGGTCTCATAACAGAACATCAATTTTTGACAGAATTACCGTTTTTTGAAGTACCTAAACACATAAACGTACATTTTTCACAATACCAAAACATCGACTACCACTACATTCATTCACCATATTCATTCTTTCAATCATTCAATCAAAATCAATATAAAAATTAATTTCAAAATAACGCAAAATCAAAATCAATTCCAAAATAGCGCAAATGTCATAGATAAAATTACGAATACGCAAATGTCATTAATTTACACCAAGAAAAATGTGAATAGACAAATGTCATAAACAACTAAAAAATTACAATAAAAAAAGTACTAAAAAATCATCAACCACTAGCCCTCCTCCTTCGGACTCTGGCTCTCCCTCCTCTCATCCTTCCTCCTCCTCCTCCTCTGGGCAATCTATAGCTCGTTCACCGAGTGCATCTCCTCCTGGATCCTCTTAAACATGTTGCGGTAGTATGAATGTGGTTCACCTTCACGCAACGCCTCCTACGTAATGACGTAAATGTTCCACATGACCTGAAGTGGGTCGGGATGCACCCTCGCATACTCCTCCTTGATATCGACCTCCCGATTAGGAGGTCTAGGAAGTGGCTCCTCAACAGGGTGGCTCATTAGCAGATGAGAGATACTGTAGAACCAAGAAGTGTATCTCCTTGTAGTCCATCACATATCCCTTGCCACTCGACTTCGACCAGCCAATAGAATGACATGGATCATAAAATCTATTAGGGTTTGGGATATCTCCTCTGGCTCAAGAGGTGCCACGTATGTAGGAGACCTCAGAACGTTCTGTACAAGCCTGTACTGCCTCATCACCTGCTCCGGTAAGTGACAACACTTCGCAGTAGTGTTGGCCATGATACAACCAGAGTACCAACAAATATCCCAAAAAGAAATAACGTCTCGGTGATCATCGTACGAGCTTCATATCACATCCTCCATCGCCAGCCGATCTAGGAAGCCTCGGTAGTGACTCGCTGAAGCATGACCCCTTGTTGGAATAAAGCGGTTGGCACACGGGGAATGATGATCATAATCCGGATTGGCATTCCACGTATATAATTTGGTGAAGTGCTCCAGAGTTCATGCCTATGAATACAAACAATCATATCAACATATGTATATACAAACAATCATCATCACATGTATATACAAACACAGTCATATCAACACATTTCTAATATGTTATACAACAAGTAGAGACATCTATCCATAAATGGAGCCAACCGTAGGGACATGTATCCAAAAATAAACATTTTAACATAGCAATTGAATCGTAAAAAATAATAACTAAAATAAACATTTAACATAGCAATTAAATCGTAAAAAGACAATAAACATTATCTCTCTGCCAGTGCACTGGAGGTCATGGTCTCCTTACCAAGTCTTATCCTGTTTGGGTTGCCAGACAAATTGACGCAACATAAAAGAATGCAAAAAACCAATTAATTTTTCAATGAGACATTTTATCAAACACCTAAAATTCAAAATAAACATTATGAGTTCATTGTGTCATTTCAATCTCCAACAACCACATTGCACTCAAACTTACTCTAATCAACATTAACAATCCAATTTCTAAGTAATTTCATCATTAACATGCAAAAAATCAATTAATTTTTCATTAAGACATTTTATCAAACACTTAGAGTTGAACATGAACATTATGAGTTTATTGTGTTTTTGCAATCTCTAAACTACCACATTGGAGTAAAACTTACTCTAATCAACATCTAAACTACAATTTATAACTTAGTTGCTCATTAACATCCAAAAATTCTAACAATTTCATCAACCCTAAAAACCTAAAATTTAACTACTTTATGAAAAAAATCTAACTTTTCAATAAAAAAAAAAAGTCAAATGATCATAATCACTTACTTGATGTTGGAGTAGAACTTGAATTTGATTTTCTTGAGTTTTTGGGAATTCAAGCTTGGAGGAAGAAGTGGATTTTTCTTTCTTTTGAAACACAATGGGGTATATTATTGTTGTTTCTCTGATATATAAAACAGAACCCACTGTGAGTTAACTCACGCTAGGGTTATTTTTGGAAGTTTGAGGTGGAAATGAGTAAAATGGAAATGGAAAAGAGCAATTTTCTCACGAGATAGGACCTTAAAGGCCCAATTTAATGATAAAAGAAAGATTGATTCTTTTCTCACCTTATGAGTTTCTCATGCGCCTTATATGCAGTTCCAATAATAGAATCCGAACAGCATAAATACCCCATAAAAACTTCTAAAACACGTTGAAACATTTTGAATTTTAAAAACCGAATAGAACGCGCACAAAAACTCATAGGGTAAAAAAAGAAATGGCCTAAAAGAAATACAGCTCCTTTTTCCATCCTCTATACCTGATTTGTCTTATGAAATTCAAAAAAATATAGGATGTTGAAGGGTGTTTTTACATGTTTTTACACCTTTCAATTATATTATCTGGAAATGTTATAGAGTACTTGAGAAACTAATAAGATAAGATAGGAAATTTCCATTAAAAAAAAAAAGATAAGATAGGAAATTGTCTAAAAGAAATACAAATTATGGTCAGCCAACAAATTAGGTTTTTAACCCATTAACTCTTATGGTGTGGGTATTATCATCAAACTGGTCTAAACTTAACTATTTGACTACTCATTTTAGTCGTATCTTTTTCTAAGAATAAACTACTAAATTGATCTATGTCTTTGCAAGTCACTTTTAAAATAATCTTTGACTCTAATAATATTTCAATTTAATCTTTGTCTTTGTTAAAAGTTTCTCAATCAGGTCCCTCATCATGTGACAAAATCATAATGACAGGGAACTAATTACGAAATTTTTAAAAAAGATAGGAACTAGTTTAAAATATTAATAGAGTCAAAGACTAATTTAAAAGGACTTACAAAAACAAAGAACAATTTGTTGGTTTACTCCTTTTTCTAAACAAAATTTTCTTAATAACTTAGTTGTTTTAGATTTAAATCGACACTATAGTTAAAAGGAAATTCTAAAACTAATGGATCATATTTATGTTACATTTATTTTTCTAAACTTAAGTTTAAAAAGATACAACATGAATATTATAACTAAAATTTAGATAAATTTAAATAACATAAATATTTTACAATAAATTATATATACATAATAAAACACATGAGAACTCAAACCCTAGTCGTCACCCATTTCTTCTTCTTTTTCTTGTTAGAGGAGTGATTTAGGGTCAATTTTGACCCAAAAATCACCCATCCGAGTTGTTTTTCCTTCTATTCTAATTGAATACGTGATTTCACATATTTTCTGTTTTCTTTCGTTTGTTTTTGTGATTTCGTCGTCTCTGAACAACTCGGTTTGTTTTGATTTCCCATCTTTGTGCGGTGTGTTTTTGATTTCTCGTCTTAGTGCGGTGTTTATTTGATTCAGGTTGAAAGATTAGCTTTGAGAAACTTCAGATCTGATCAATGACAATGACTTTGGCGTCGTCAACGTTGCAGATCCGGAGACATGAGTATTTCGGAGACTTGAATACAGTCATGTTAGTCATATTTGTAGGCATAGGTACTCTGCCGTTTTATGCTATTAACATGGATGTTGTGAGTTTGTTCACAAATTCATCCTTTTTATTTTTAGCGAATTTGAATTTATATTGTATCGATGTACTCTATCAATTTGAATGAATGAATATCGTTTATTTTTGTCAAAAAAAAATAAAAAATAAAAAATAAAAAAAATAAAACACATGAGAATTGACGCACCCATCTTTCAATTCTATAAGAAGAGTTTCAATTCTACGTATAAGAAGAGTTTCAATTCCCCTACTAGTAGTATAACACACAAAAATAAGGGTGTTGGACCATTCTCTTACCAACGCTTACACTTTAATTGAAATCAATGTATGTCTTATATTTATGAAATAAATTTCATTACAAATTTCACTTTATAAAAGAATAAACGAGTTGTCAAAAAAAAAAAAAAGTGTATAAAATGAGTGTTAAAAAGAAAGTGTTCCTAACATTCATAACACATTAATTATTAATATATTTATTGTTAAAATATATCCTAAACTAAAAAATAGAACTTTTTTCAATAAAACTGTTCCAAAATGACCAAAACTTTTTTCTTTAACATAGAGTAATCAGAACTAAACACTTGTAGTAAAACTTTAATATTGCATTAGGACTTGTTTGTTTAAACTTAAGAAACTGATTATTTTTTATGAATATTTGAATAGAAATTGTAAAGTTGATTATTCTTAAATAAAATCAATTTGTTTTACAATAAGGGTGATTTTGTTAAAAACAAAATAATTCAATCTAACAAACACGTTGGTTATTATAGAAGTTATTTAGAAGATCTTTATAAAAACAAATTTGAATTTTGTTTTTTACCCAAATGGATTTGCTCATTCCCAAAGTAAATGACGGATATACCCCTATGATGTAAGCGTGACTTAAGTCACGCAGCGTGACTTAACTCACGCTACGTTACTTAAGTAAGTTATCAGCAACACAGCAACACAGTTCCCTCATTTCCCAACTTCTCCAAAACACGAAAATTCCACCCCAAAATTCGAAATTCATCATTCTTGCGCCATTCAAAGCCAAATTCGTCCACAATATCAAGTAAGTGATGACTATCCTACTTCTTTGCATTATTTTGGTTGAAATTTTCAAATTTTTGTAGAAAATTTACATTTTTAGGTTTTTAAAAAATTGTCTTGCATGTTAAAGATTATGATTGTTAGTGATGATTTAACTTAGGAAGTGTTGTTTAGGGTACAATGTGGTAGTTTAAGGTTTAGAAATTGTTAGATTACATAGTTGATTGAAAATTGCACACTACTTGTTCGGTGAAATGTCTCAATGATATTTTTTTTGTTTTTTTAGATTGTTAATGATGTAATTAGTTAGAGCTATGTTTGTTAATGTTGATTATAGTTAATTTGACTGCAATGTGGTAGTTTATAGATTCAAATGACATTGTCGACATTATAGTGTTGTTGTTGTATTATTAAAGATGACATTGTCAAAATTTTATGTCCGTGTGAAAATGTGTTAAAGATTTTTTGCTTTTTGTGCAGATATGTCTGAGCAGGAGAGGACTGACAGAATTAGGGCAGGGAGGCCTGCCCCTACTGGTAGTGCACGAAGGGAGAAGCAAGCGCTACACCCTCAGGCTGGTCGAGGTCGAGGTCGAGGGAGAGTGGGGGGCACGAGATTTGCTACTGTTGATGTTGCGGGGGGATCGACCTCATAGACGGGTCCATCCCATATTGTGGACCCGCCACAGTACCATGAGCAGCATTATCAGGAGCAGCTTGAATTTCAGCCGGGTTATCAGTATTAGGAGGGTTATGAGTATCACCAGGGGTATCAGGCTCAGTTTCACGAGGGGTACCAGCCTGAGCAGCCTCCTCAGCAGCAGCAGTATGTCGAGCCTCCTCAGCAACAACAGTATGAGCAGCATCCTGAGCAGCAGCATGCAGAGCCTGTTATGGAGGATGAGGATGGGGGCTTTCCAAGGGGGCCTTATGAGATGTCACTTTTACCGAACTTCAGTAAATACGTGGCATGCAGGCTTTGCAACAGTAAAACAGTAAGTATAATTGTTTTATTCAAGTTAATGATATTTTACGTATTTAAGTATAATTGATTTATTTTATAAATAAAATATTTATAGTTTATTATTATGTGAAGTTTATTTTACGTAGAATATGTTATGTTTATTTAATTTAAGTATGATTATGTAGAATATGTCATGCTTATTTTACGTATTTAAGTATAATTGATTTATATTTTACGTAGAATATTTATACTTTATTATTTCATGTTTATTTTACTAATTTAATTTGTTTTTTTCTATTTCAGTTGCAAGTAGATCGTAAGTTGACTGACGTCTCGCACGGGAGGAAACTTAGGCTTTCTACTTTGTCCCTTCTGTTGCCGGTAGTAGATAACCCTTGGTTCTGGGACCCGGTGGATGCATCCGGTCTTAGGCCCCTCCTTTTGACTGGGTACGATATCATCAACCACAGGTTAGTTTGTGCTATGGCCGAGAGATGACATCAGGAGACCAGCAGCTTCCATCTGCCTGTTGGGGAGATGACCATCACACTGGATGATGTGGCTTGTCTGCTAGGTATCCCCGTCGCTGGATGGCTGATTTAGGAGGATGATTTAGATCAGGACCATGGTGTAGACCTGATGGTGACTCACCTATTGTTTCCAGTGGAGGAAGCGGTGCAGCAGGTCAGTGATAATTCTGGTGCCTGTGTCACTTACAAAGCCCTGAAACAGCGTTATGAGCACCTGTTGAATGGGTTTAACCATTTGATAGGGGAGGATTTATCAAAGGTGGAGGAGGAGGAGCTGAGTCGTATTAGGCTCGCCTATGTTAAGGCGATTTTGTTGCTCTTGCTTGGCTACACCCTTTTTGCCGTCAAGAACAACAAAACCATTAGTCTGTTTTGGATGTTTGCGATACGAAATTTGGATGACATAGGCACCTGGTCATGGGGCGGGATGGGACTTGCTTTCTTGTACGAGCAACTGAATCTTACCTCCAACGAACATGTTGGCTCCGTTGGTGGTTACATGACCTTGCTTGTGGTAATATATTATTTATTTATTTTTTTTTAAGTTAATTGTAAATGAATAGTTTTTTGTATGATACTTTGGTGCTGATATAAATCTGTCTTTTTGTGTTTGCAGGGATGAGTTATAGCTCACATCAGACATGTCGTTCCGAGGAAGAAATATGATGATTACGAACGACATAACCCGTATGTGGGTAGATGGAAACCTAAACGAGGGTTTGATGATGTTGAGCACTTCATAGGCTTGTTGGATTCGATGGAGCATTGTCATGTCACCTGGATGTCGTACGAGCACCGACGAGACGTGACGCCTTTTTAGGACGTGTGCTGGTACTCTGGATGGATCATGGCCGACAAACAAAAGATGGTGTGTCACTTGCCGAAGCGGGTTCTGAGGCAGTACAGACATGTTCAGAGGGTTCCCCGACCTCCTACTACGGTTATGCCTCTTGCTCCAGCAGATGTGGCTGTTGCCTTCTTGGAGTTTGCTATGTATGTCGTTTCCCAGCAGCAGAGGGGTGGTCAGGTCCCGGACGACGAGCCTTGGAAGAATTCAGATAAGTACATTAGGTGGTTCTACCGTGTATCCCATCCTCTTATCATCAACCCTGCTCCAGAGCCTGACATTGTCATGCTGAGACCTGTCTATCAGGATATTCTTGTCGATTAGGAGTGGGTTAGACATCCTCCCGATCCATTGCAGGTCATTAACAACATGAGAGATAGAGTGGAGCATGCGATGGAGATTCCAGAGGTGGTTTCAAATCCACTCTTCTTCAGCATTTTAGAGGGCCTCCAGACCGAGTATAGTGTGTTTGACCATCAGCAGGTTTCCCGAAGGAGGTCTAGGAGTCATAGTCCACATCAGCAGCAGCAGTGTCTTGTTTTTATGACTTGTTTTTATGACTTTTTTCCTATTTGTAGTATTTTTCTCGACATTTTGGTTGTACGATATTTACATTTGCGCGGTTGCGCCTCTTTATGACATTTGAGTTAATTTTCGTTAAAATTGTGTTGGATGCATGTTCTCTAAATTATGAGTTTTGGTTGAATCAATGAATGGTTGTACCTAAATTATTATTGAATGAATGCATTTTCTCTAAACAGGGAATGAAGGAACAAGGCAGTAGCTACTGCCACTGCCAGTCAGGTCTGATGCGTGCATTGCACCAGCACCAGCGTGAGTTAAATCACGCTCGTGTTAAAACTAGCATGACTTAACTCACGCTACTCACACTATTCTTTGAACCAGTGTTAACGCTAGCGTGACTTAAGTCACGCAACATGACCTAAGTCTCGTTACATTTTGTACTTGTGTAGGCTAAGTCACGCTACGTGACTTAAGTCACATAGCATTTGTACTAGCGTAGGTTAAGTCACGTAAGAGTAAAAAGGTCATTTACTTTGGGAATGAGCAAAACTGTTTGCATAAAGAGCAGAATTTAACAAATTTTTGTAGAGATTTTGTTCTATGATTTGCTCTTCCATTCTATACCAACAACAATTTTTTAATTAAATTAACAATCAATAATGAGTGCTTCTCTTTAGACTCTCTAATATCTCTAAGACCCCCTAAATACACATATGGTAGTTATCTATCAAATGTACATTTTTTTTAAAAACATAGATAACTATCGAATAAGTATTTAGGGGGCATTAAAGATCTTTAGCAGGCCTAAAGAGAAACAATAATAATCCTTCTGGACGATGGATAGGATGGAAATTTGTTAGGCGGTCCAATGGATTAAAGTTAGTTTTAAGCCCAAAAAGAGGAAGGAAAAAAAAAACTAAAATGGCATTTCTTTTCTCACCTCTTTTAATTCTTAAAAACTACTTCGGTCCGGATTTAATTATCCTAATGGATAATTCTAACATCACACTCACTAACATGTATATATTTTATTCCATTTGGGTTGGTTTGTTGGTATTGACTTGAAATTTAAAAGTGTGCTTCTCCTCAAAGTCTCATGTTCGATTATCCCGACTAACTTAGCTTCTTCAAAAAAGCATGCACACGTTCTAATACATGTTCTTTAATTGATTAAAATTGACATGAGTTCTACCAAATTTATATGAAACCAACATAATTTAGTGATTTCTTTCAAAAAAAAAAAATGAAAACATAATTTAGTGAGACTCGTGTGATTTTGAACCAATCAAAGAGAATGTGTTATAAAGTATGTGTTAGAGAAAGTGTTGCTAGCACTCCTTTAATCCTAATAAGACAAAAGATTATTATTTTTTATTTTTAATCCGAATGCAAGAAAGAAATAGGTTGAGTTTGGATTAACTTATTTTTAATTTTTTTTACTTTCACACCGGTTTCCGACCTACCAATGATGAGCGACTAATCTGGCTCATGCGTAGAGGTACGCGTACTGACCAAACGTTGTTTCCCCCTGGGAATTGAACAAATTGACTTTTTTTTGTGCTTATACAAAACAGCTTATAAAGATACAATTTTCATTAGTGGGTACTTATGAATTAACATCCTTAAAAATAACTTATAAATTGACACAATAGTTTATTTATTGCATATTTTATTTTTAATAAGCTAAAAAATATGTCAATTCAAATGGGTACTGTAACACCCTATTTTCTTAGAGAATCTTTGAAAAAATACTTGGTTCAAGATAGAAATATTTAAATAAAATGTACTCATAAATCTATCATATCCACCTTAAATAAAATAAATAAAAACATTTTGATCAACTTTACAATTTAGATATACTGTTATGATAGGTACTGAACCATAAAGAGGTGAAAAACATCACTCTTAAGAACAGTGTATGCAAAATTTAAAAAACTGTTATGATAGGTACATACTATTTTTCCATCCGAATATGTAAATCAAGAAGAGTGTAATTTTCTAGAAATTAGTGGAGACAAAAGTAGCTCTCTTAATATAGTTTTTATTTGGTGACAAACCCAATCTTAGATTTTTCAGTCATTATATTAAAAACCTTACGAGATTTTCTCCCCCAACAACATTTGTTTGGCTTATACACTTCGGACGATTATGAGAAGTTCGATATTTAAAAAGGAGAAAAATGTTAGAAACCGTGAGTTTAGCCCATGGCTAAAATATGTACACATCTGGATTTATAAAATTCACATTTTAATTAAAAGAAGCTGGAATGTTGAAGAATTATGGACATTTATCTTTCCTACATGTATATTTCTCTTTTGAAAAGCCTCAAATAAATGATAGGCTGCAATTGCACGGTTTCATCGAGTAGTAAAAAATATTGATTTTATAGGAAGTTTAAGTAATTATCAATCCAATTTTCGGTTTTGATAAACTAATCAGGGATAATTTGATTATGAGGAATGTTTTGATGGATTAAAATTCAAGAATTATAAAGTGGAAGAATTGTGGTTTTAATCATAATGATAAATCATTGACGTCCTATCTATTTTTTTATTTTATAACGAGTTTTGTTTTTTTAAGGACAATGTTTTCATTTGGTATTTCATGTTTTCTCTCCGAATTTATGTATATATCTCAAAACAATGATCAAATCTATTCTTGTGGTTGATCACCATTGAGACTCTTTGAGTGCGATCTTATTGTCCAAAAATTCTCAAAACTATTCTCATATTTTGATTATCTTGTCTAACCTCATTTGAACAAATATTTGACTTCATATTTTGGTACTTCGTTTGATATTTCAAATATGATTAAATAACAATATCAAATTTCAACTCCCGGTACTTCGTTTGACATTTGATATAAAATTTAATAACAACGAGATTAGATTAGAACATAAATTCATATAAAATAGAGTCTAGACTTGAGTTTGATTAGGAATCCATCATAGATTATTCCAGCAATCTCAAGATTAGAAATGTCTACTCACACATGATCATAGCAGACAAGAGATTATAAAGATAAAAACATGAAAGTAAATGATATAAAAGTAAATGACTAGAAATGTAGAGACAGAACAAAAGCTTAAGAAAAATGCAGACAATTGATTTCAACTTTGGAGTAAATTTACAAGCATCAAGTGATCTTCATTGCCTCATAAATGAGGTTTATTTATAGCCTAGAATCGGATGGGACTTCGGTGACTTTGTGTTGGGTGACTTTGGTGACTTTAGTGTATTTTAGAGGAAAGAGAGTGATGATGGAATGATTAAAATAAATTATTTTGATGAGAGAGAATTATTGGTTAGGAGAGAGATAAAGACAAAGGCACCGAAAGGCACCGAAGCCAAAGGCACCCAAGTGCTACCCCCTAGAATCATAGACAAGTCATTTATTTCGAGTTACAAGCCATAAGTCAGCAAATTCTAAAGGTTTTGTAACAACAATTTATTACTGCAAGGGACGCACTGTCTGTGCCTCACAACGTACGGGTTGTACTCAACTTTCTGGTCTGAGAGTTCAGGGCACACGGGCCGTGCTTCAGGGCGCATGGGTCGTGTGTCAGCCACTACGCCAACATTCATTTGGTTTTTCCTCCTCTATCCTTGCACTTTTGCCCCTTGCTCTTGATTCAAATAAACTCTTCTTTTTCTTCATTATTTGATCATGAGAATAAAAATTAACACTTAGTAGTAAAATAGTTCAGAAGTAAAACTAAAACCCCACAAATTTTATTTAATTCAAAGATTGAGGACACTCTAAATTAGGACTTATCAATAAACACATCCCATACATAGCACATATGCATAACTGTCGCGCAAAATCAAATAGAAATTGTGAAAAACTAACTTATATCTTTGAGGCATAAGTTAAGAAACTAAAATGTAGAAGTTTTTACATGAAAGGTAAGAATTCAATGACTTAAATTTTTTAAAAGTTATCTATTCAATATAAAACTTATTTTCCAATTCTATTTTAAACTCCTTAACTTGTGTCGTTATCAAAACACATAGAAATTTGTCCTTGTGTAAGCAATGAACCAATATTATCAAGAAATTGATAACCTTTTAATCAACTACTTGAGAAAAATTAAATATATAAAGAATCTTGTAACTCAAATAATAGCTTCTTTTGTACAAATTTAAAATAGTTTCTGCATCTTAAATTTAGATATGAACATCACAAAAGTTGAACCAATTCAACTAGTTTGAATTGGATCTTGGTGTTCGTCGAGTATTTCATTTGATTCTTACATCCTATTTATCGGCAAGGTTCAATATATCCTCAACTTTTATTTATTTTTTTCGATTTCTACAAAAAATTCCATTGGACCACAATCAAGAGTTGATTTAAATCTTGTAGACTACTTTGTCATTTTCAGTTTTACTCTATTGTGGTACATGACCTAGAGTGGAGAAGGGCATAAATTGGGAAATATTTGGCCACCCTTTCCTTATCTGCCCCCTGCAAAGTTTAGAACTCAATACCATGTGAAAGTAGTAGGTGGGGATCCATATAGGGTTAGACATGTGATAGTGTGGGGGCATATATGGTAATGAAATTATCAATTTTTGTGTATAATACGAAGGTGGTGGATGTGGACATGAAGAAGGGAATCTTGCCACCTTTGTTATTAAAATAAACAAGAGTAATGAGTGGATTGATGAAATTGTTGATAAACTTTCAGTATTGGGTTGAGCATGCCATGTTTTTCTTTGTCTTAATAATCACAATGTTCCTCTCTTTCATGGATGGTGTGTTTCTTTTTCCCGGCCGTCAGAAACAATCAAAGGAGAATGGTATAATACTAATCAAAGATTGAAAGAAACACAATTGGGAAATTGAGCAGCATAAATTATACAAGTATATGGAAAACACCATGATTACATTGAGTAGCAGCAGCATTTTAATAAAGTAGTGTAGTTCGAGGTTAGCATAGTCATTTTAGTTATTAATATAAGGGACATGCTAAAAATTGTCCTTAAATATTTGTTAAAGATTTAAAAAAAAATATAATTGACAAGTTCTATGAAAAAATTGTTTATTTAAAGTTTTAATATATTGAATACATAATTTTCAAAATAAATTTTTTTCTTTAAATTTCTTAACAAATACTCTTAGAACATTTGTTAATATTTCCATTACTATAATACTCCTTCACTCCTTTATTTAAACAATTTTATTTATCATTATTTCAATTAGATAATGAGTTTTTTTATTTAATATATCCATACAGTTATAAAATAATCATATATAACTTTAATATAACTTTTTCTTTTCCTTGTTCAAAAAACTATAACTTATTCTTTTCAATTTTATTATCATTTTAACTATTTCATTTACAATTTTATCATTCGTTATGAAAAAATAATTGATTTTTTAAGTATTCTATAAGATTTTGTTACTCCAATTATCTTTATTGAGATAAGCGAACACATAAACATATGTTTTCTTTTAAGTATAAATTCATCCTTTTAAGATAAATAAGAATGGTATTTAAGGTTTAAAATCCGACTCCTACATATATTTATAATATTTTCACCAATTGAATTAAACTCACCGAGACACACAAACATAAGTTATCATTTATATGTAAAGGATTTTTGAAGTTTTGTTATCTTACAATTTTATCATTCATTTAAATTATTTTACTTACGACTGCATTATTCAATCATATAACTTAAAGCCTGTTTGGTTTGTGAAAATACTTCATTTTCTTATGTTTTTTTTTCCTTCCTTTTTTCATAATCAATTCCATTTTTAAAAACACTAAGCAATTAGGTTCAAGTGGTTAATGATCTTAACCAAAGATGAATTATTCACGAGATTCTGAATTTGATTGACGAAATAATTCTTAGATCAATTTTACGAATGACTTAAAATAATGACCACCAGTTTTCTTGTTAAGAATATGTTTTATACATGAATCTAACTCCGCTCTATCAGCTGAGTATTTAACGTTATTTCATTCTAAAAATTGCAAACACATTCCAAAAAACTCTAGTATTTTATATATTATTTTTGTCTTCACACATTTGAAAGCATGTTTCGTTTTTTTATCCAAAATAATAATACAGTCCGGCACTTCTTAATATTTTTTTGGCATATAGCCATTTTTATTTATAAAAAGAACTACCTGCAATAACAACTTTAAAATTTTAACTTTTAATAACATCTAAAATAAAACAAATTTTTTTCATTTATTTAGATATAGGCCTCCTATTGGTCACTTGGTCACTGACCGGACATTAGTTATTATCACTTAAATAATAAGGG
>Ga0228711_1006780_pt1 | contig 16847 bp, 5 predicted proteins | sample MedpolnodulmetaG_2_FD_177996 | JGI IMG/M metagenome (GOLD analysis project Ga0228711, IMG submission 177996) | Root nodule microbial communities from Medicago polymorpha collected in Santa Monica, California, United States - brown nodules | ecosystem: Host-associated > Plants > Roots > Nodule...
GCTATTTAGCCCGCCTTAAAATCTCTTTATATACACCCCCTCTTACTTACACTACTTCTCACCTCCTTCTCTCATTTTCTCTTTCTCCCACCTATCCCATAGAAAGCCAGCCCAACATGACAAACACGCCTTTCTCTTTGGTTTTATTGTTCTTCTCTCTTTTCATTCCTACCCTCATTTCCTCTTCACCTGTTCAAAATCCTGAATTGGTAGTCCAAGAGGTAAACAGGTAATCAATCAAACTAACACCACTAATCCATATGTATATATGCTAGAGACTTACATTATGTGTGCATTTTCAGTAGTGTGATGCTAGGATCATCCATTATATATGCACTATAATTGTAAAAAGTTATACGAACATGATATCATATCTTACTAGATACTTCATTGTAATGTTCCCTATTAAAAAAAATTAAATTATTTTTAGAGTAAAATAAATTATAATTCAACTCTAATTTTACAACCAAATGTTAGGTCGTGAGGAAGCCAATCACATTGTGCTAAGAAAAATCAAACGTATACACTATACACTAGGGCACTACACCAACATTGCATTAGACTTTTTCTATGCAATTAATTAATGTTGGCATTGACCTATATAAATTTGCTTTATACTGTAGGAAAATCAATGCCTCTTCAGCTAGGAGGAATTTAGGGTACCTATCCTGTGGGAGTGGAAACCCAATTGATGATTGTTGGAGGTGTGACTCCAATTGGGAAAAAAACAGGCAAAGGCTAGCAGATTGTGCAATTGGGTTCGGCAAGAATGCCATTGGTGGAAAGAACGGTAAGATTTACGTTGTAACCGACGCGGGCGATGACAATCCGGTGACCCCAAAGCCCGGAACACTTCGCCACGCCGTGATCCAAGTGGAACCGTTATGGATAATTTTTGCCAGAGACATGGTGATCAAATTAAAAGAAGAGTTAATCATGAACTCTTTCAAAACAATTGATGGTAGAGGTGCTAGTGTGCATATTGCTGGTGGTCCATGCATTACCATACAATATGTCACAAATATCATTATCCATGGGATACATATACATGATTGTAAACAAGGTGGGAATGCTATGGTGAGGGACTCCCCACGACATTTTGGGTGGAGGACAATATCGGACGGTGATGGTGTGTCTATCTTTGGTGGAAGTCATGTTTGGGTTGATCATTGTTCTTTGTCTAATTGTGAAGATGGTTTGATTGATGCTATTCATGGTTCTACCGCTATAACGATCTCTAACAATTACATGACACACCATGATAAAGTCATGTTGTTAGGTCATAGTGACTCTTATACTCAAGATAAAAACATGCAAGTCACGATAGCTTTTAACCACTTTGGTGAAGGACTCGTTCAAAGGATGCCAAGGTAATAAAATTGATTATATTCATTAAACTCTTCAAAATAAAGTGAAAATGACGACATATTTTTTGAGTGATGGTTAATTTGAGGAAATCACTTAATTTTGTTGAAAATTTTAGTGCAACTTTAGTGACATACTCTAATTGCGGCAAACTCGTGCTAATTGAAAGGTGCACAAATCTATGTGGGGCTAAATGTATCACTTTTTGTCAATTCACTTGATTAATTGTCTATTAGTTAGTTTGTGGGACCAATATTATTGCTCTAAGTTAAATTAAAAGCATCGGAAAATGCTAACAAGTGTCGTAAGAGTAATTCAAGGCATTTGTCAAGAAAACAAATATAGTAATCATGTATTTAAACTTGTGTTATCAATACTTTAAAAGTTAAAAAAAAATGTTAGTTTCAATATAAAATTTCTACTTTTAAATTGTTTAACAAGTAAGGGCACTCGTTTGCAAAACCTAAAAGAGTTTATGAATTTTTTTTTACAGATGTAGGCTTGGATATTTTCATGTGGTGAACAATGACTACACTCACTGGGAAATGTATGCTATTGGAGGAAGTGCTAATCCAACCATTAACAGTCAAGGAAACAGATTTGTTGCACCTAACAACAGATTCAGCAAAGAGGTGACAAAGTATGAAGATGCAGCAGAGAGTGAATGGAAGCATTGGAATTGGAGGTCAGAAGGAGACTTAATGGTAAATGGTGCATTTTTCACTAAATCAGGTGGTGGAGCCTCATCTAGCTATGCAAGAGCTTCAAGCTTAAGTGCAAGACCATCTTCTATAGTTGGTTCCATTACAATAGGTGCTGGTACACTTAATTGCAAGAAAGGTTCTCCTTGCTAGCTACTTGATAAGGACCCTTCAAGCTAGCTACCATTGCAAAAGGAGGAGAGGCTATATTAATTGGGACAAAAAGCATTTAAAAGACCTAGATTATATATGTGGGTTATCTCTAGTACCTTTGAATTTACTTTTCCTCCACCTCTCCTTTTTCTTTTTTCTTAATTATATATATTTCTAGATTTTTTCTGTTGTTTGTCTTTTTATTTTTCTTTTTAATTTGCTTATGATTACAACCTCCACTTGTTACTCTTAGAAAACAGATAAATTCAAGAGAAAAACAAGTGCAAGAGTTGATATATATTTATTATTTTTGTAATATAATATAAAAATTTATATATATTTAAGCTTGTTCTTTATTTAAACCATTCTTGTTATATGATGGGATGAGAAATCCAATTCTTCAAATCTTTATCACTCTACCATCATGAGGAACACGAATCATGATCGGTTACGGTCAATAAGATGACACATGCGCAATCACACAATCATGTTTTTGTGACCGTTCGATCAAGATCAAACGATTCTCTTTAAAGCTTGGTATTTTAGGAATTATAAAATAACAATTAAATATGTTTTCTCTAAATCGTCCGATCAAGATCGGACGGTCATTAATGTTTTAACCACACGAAAGTGGGAAAATCATAGGCTGCAATGAATCTAATTTCGATGTAGTTAAAATCCCGAATATAATTTATTTAGACACGTACAATAGAAAACAATTCAACAATAATTGTTTTTTTACATAAATTGAAGTATTTCTCCTACCGTTATATCCCCACGCTTGTTCTTCTTTTGTTTCTTTCTTTATCATGAGAGACCGACACATGCAGAGACACAAATTAATATATTGTTTGACTAGGACGTGGAACCAAATAAAGTAAAGACACGTACCTACACAATCATAGAAAATTCCAATAAAAAAACAAAGAAAACCATGCAATCCCATCAATCTTGTTCATACTAGTGATCAAGCTCAACTACCCAAGTAACTGTTATAACTAATAGGACAAAAGAAGGTACAATCTGAGTAGAAGGCCACTTAATTAACTGCGTTATATTTATGATCAATTACAATTTTGATGTCACGATCACCAATTATATTTTTACTAAAGAATCAGCCAATATATTTCGCATTTGAATGTTGCTACTTCCTATCAGAAGAGCTAAATTAAGATGAATGACAATATAACCACAATGGTTGATTAGTATATGATTAAAAATAAGCATATTTATGTGTCAGCTAGATTAAAAAATAGACGCTGGTGGTTGATTGTAACAATAACCTTTCTTTTGATGTGTGTAATTGAATGGGGTAGTAAAGTTAGGTGATGAGGCCACCGAGCACTTAACTAGACAAAATTAGGCGGAAGGGTGAAAAAAGATAAAAAAAAAGCATATTGGTAGTGGATCTTCTTTTCATGGTGGTACTTGATGTGATAGTGGTTATTATGTGTGAAGGTTTAAATTGTGCTACATATCTTTGACAAAGTTTCACATTTGGAAAGGAAGAAGCGGGACTAGGTTACATAAATCAATCGTTTATGGTATATATCAAGTGGGGTATACGTGAATGGTGCATTGTTGAGGCTTGAACCAAAAAAAGAAGGGTGATTATGGGGTTTGACAAAAACATAGTTAGGATAAGAGGTGGTAGTGACACAAGTATAATAGTATGGTTCTGTGACGAAAAGTTGTTGAGAGGTAGCACCATGACAACCAAAATCACCTAGTCTATATTGTTTACACATGTGTGATAGTCTTGTCGTTATTTAGGATGGACTTGACTCAACTTTATAAAATTTTGTAAAGCAATCTCACTTCTTTTCTTTTTCTTTTTGAAGAAATTATATCAACTCATTTTATTCATAATTATTGAAGTGATACACAGTAGAATCCGATATATGTCACAAAATTTCATTTTACACCTTCAGTTAGTAATGTTATACTATTTCAAATACACCTTTGTGCATGTGAAGAATTATGACCAATCCGAACGGCAAGAGCAATATTTTGAGGAAAATATTTAGCCTTAAAAATATTAATCACAAATGTGTCGAGGTCAATCTAGAACTTCCATCCATGCCTAACATTGCTATATTAAAAGCATAAAGGTTTCTGAACTACAGACCATCATCCTTCTTAGGAACAAAAAGCTTATCTCTCCATTAACCAAGATAGCATAGTGACTAAGGAGATACACATCATTGTACAATTCATCCACATAAATTTGAATCCAACTTTAAGTCGGATAGCCTTGAGATAATCTCAATCAACACGGTCATACATTTTACTTACATCAAGATTCAAAGCTTCATCTCCAAACTTACTTTGAATCTAACATCTCATAGTGTATATTGCAGATGCAATGATTTAGATATTATAAGTCTTCAATCTGGTTTATGATTTGGATGCTATGATACACCAACAGGCGAACTGTTTTTCGTGATTTAGATGTTATGATTAAAGTGTTGCACCAAAATAAAACTCACCTCTCCAAGTTGGTCTCTCAAATAAATAAAGTATTTTTTTTCTAATATTTTGACTCACCCATATTGTTACATACTTACAAATCAATAAGGACGAACATGAGAAATTTTACATAGATGGGAAGTAAAAGCACAAATATATTCAACATTAGAGATTAGTATTTTTTATTAGTTGAGAACGAAGTAGGTGAGAAAGAGAAGGTTCAATATCTAAGGCTTTGTTTGGGAGGAGTTTTTGGACGCGAGGGTTTTCAAGGGATAAGTATATTTTATAATATATTTAATATTTTAAAAACTCCAAAGAACAACATGATTAATGATCATATAATGTTTCAATCACATTTAATTGATTTTAAAAAAAAAACTAAAACATTTGATAGTGTCGTAATTTAAAAGAGAAAAGAAATTTTCTCCTCCGAAACTCTCTATCCAAACATACCCTAATAAATATCATCACTAGTTCAATACAAGCCTACAACAATAGTTTGTATTTATATGATGTAACAGTTCAATAGGAGCTCTAGACTTTGCTGATAACTCAAATACAAAAAACAAAAATTTGCATTTAAAAAAAAACAACAAATGTCTTTAAAACGATTTGCAGTGAAATCCACGAGCTTAAGTCAGAGTCCCTCAATCACATGAGCTTAAGTCAGATTCCCTCAATCACTCAAAGAAGATGGATTCATACACATCCAGGGGAAAGGAAATCCATGAGGCTAAGAGGCTTTCTTGGGAGGCGTCATGTTAAAAAGAATGAATACAACTGCTTTGATGGTACTGATCTTGAACAGCGAAAAGGTGAGAATATATACCAACAAACCTGTATGACGTAAAGTCGAGTTATTACATAAATGTTGACACCAATTTGTACATGAACAAAATATTTAGAATTTAAAAGAAATCTTTACCAGTTTGAAGACTAGGAAAATCAACATCAAAACTGCTTGTTCCCCGATTACTAAAATATTGGATAACCTACACAAGAGATTCCATACAATCATAAGGGCGTTTCTGAGGAAACGGTGAACTATCAACAATAAACTTATGTAGCAATGCCTACGTAGTAGCTGAACTACAATGAGGACATATAGTTATCAGTTTCGGATAGCTAGGACTGTTCAAAAAACTTAAAAAGTGAACCAAACCGCAAAAGCTAATCAAACTGCACTAAAATTTACTGAACCATTTCCATGAGTTATGAACCGAACCTATGTTTCGAACACAGTTCACTAACCTGAACTGAACCGAAATAACAGTACTCAAACTGCATAACACTCAATTATTTTCAACTTTCATCAACAGTTCATTTTCAAAACTCAATCACATTACTAATCATATTTCTCATTTTCAAGAGTCCTAAATGGTATGAACCTTCTATTCTTCACAATCATCTTCAGGAATCATTCTCCAAGTTAAAAACTCATTTCTAAATTGTGTGAACCTTCATCAAGTTTGAACCCTAAGTCAAGTTCTAAAACCAGCCTCCAATTACAAAGTTCCGCAATCGCGCTACATTTACAAAGTTCTTCAAAAGCACCACAAACTCATTCATCAATTCACCAACTCGTTTTTGCAACCGCACCTCCACTTCATTCGGGAACTCGTTTCTGCAACCACACCATTTACAAATTTCAGATCCCGCTTACGGGTTTCTACTATTAACAGATACTTCGTTTAAGAGTCTTTGTTGAACTTGTTTTTGCATCTTCGTTTCTTTGTTGAACTCATTTCTGGATCTTAATTTCTTCGTTGAACTAATTTCTGCATCTTTGTTTCTTTGTTTAACTCGTTTCTACATTTCTGTTTCTTCAAATTGCATTACTTTCCATCACCCATGTGCTGCATTAGATTTGTCAATTTTTTTATTTTTCTTTAAATACTGTAACAGCCCCCAGGAACTAGATTTGCCATATTTTTTCCTAAAGGTGAACAGTTTATTCGTTTCAGAAAGGTTGCAAAGAGGCAACAGGTCAGTTCGGAAAAACAGAATCTGGTGCACCTAACCATAAACACAGTTTGGTTCGGGACAAATTATAAACGGTTCAGTTCGGTTTTACTGAACCTTTTTGATAGTTTGGTTCAGATTTGATTAAACCATGAACAGCTCTAATCTAATCATATTACAGGCGAGTACATCAGTACACTAAATGAATTGCATCTGCCGTAGTATATTCCTGTATAGTGATGAGGATATGAAAATGTTAATAGTTAGATCACAGGTTTTGACATGTTGCTAGCAATACGTTATAGTGAGTGGTCAATGGCCGCTACTGGAAGTCTGTAGTTGAGCGTTTGCTGTGGCAGAGCTGTATGTGTCCACTATAGAACCCCAAATCGCCGCCATTTGCGGTCGCGACGGCTGCTAAATGCTTATAAAAAACTTGTTTTAATATCCATTTTTCCGGGTTTGAATGTCGTTGCTCACTTACTTCATTAATTTTGATTAACCTTTCAATTTTTCAGCATTTGCATATATAATATTAATATTAATTATTTAATATGCATAAAAAACTTGCATATATAATATTAATTATTTGAGGTCAGCAGCTACGCTGGTTGCACCTTATATCAGCTGTGTCAATGTGGGATTTGGGTTGTTTGAAATGCAAGGAACACTTTAGAGAGTAGAAGGTATGGGAAGAGGAGTGTAAAGAGAAAAACAAAACAAAAAAACACTTCTATGATTGATCTCGCATATCCTGTAAAAGGGAGCTTTACTGAAAGGAGGGAGTATCAAACAATTTATATTTTTACTGGTAGAGAACTAGAATAAGCGGCTTAGACAGCAAAAGAACAAGAGCGATGAAGCAGAGGAGCATGCTACCAAAGAAGGAAAAAATAGATACATAGCAAGGTCTCTTTCCAAGAACAGCACAAACCTTTCACTAGGATCGAACCGAGTACCTCATGGTCAAATTAGGAACTTCCAACCAAGAGATCTCATGTGAGAGGGTGAAGATACATAGCAAGGGAAAAAGGACTAATATTAAATAAGAATAAGAATTACACATCGTTTCAGTCTCAGATGCTTGCTTAGTCATGTTTCTACTGAAAGTTTCTAAAGCATTTTCATATAAAACTTCAATGAATTATTGACATATTTACCTTCAGCAGGGAATACTGGTTAGCAAGAGTAGCAGTGAAGAGAAGCAATGCTAGGGAAGATAGAACGGCATATAATCTCAATAAACTCGACCGGCTTCGCCTTCTACCTTTCACAAAATTGGCAGAGATATCTCAATTTAAAGAATCGTATAAAAAAACTCAAAAAAATAATAAAATTCCAGGTTTAGCAACCTATATCAGCAATGATCAGCAAAACAACACTGGCAATAACAGAAGAAATGGCAACTGTATTCGGTGTATCCTCTTTTGTTCCGGGAAAAAATGCAAATATCACTCCTATTAACAGAAACAAAGCCTGCATAGCACAATTTAAAATTTCAAATCCATATCAGATAAAAATAAAGATGGCACTGGCAGCAGATACAGTATACTTATTCGGTCTTTGTCGTCATAAATTCTAAAAGCTAAAAATAACATTATTACATGGCTATGAACATCAAACAAACAAAGAGACTACAAAATCTACAAAATCAAGAATATTACAATATAAAACTACTTCTAGCTGGCCACCAAAACTCCCTTAGTACGATAAACCTTATATAGTTATATGCATTTAAATGTAGCTTGAGGAGCAGCACCAAATAGTTTAACCATATTGAACTTTTTATAATAACTTGTAACCATTCTTCGTTGAATATAACCAACCAACAAGTATTCGAGTTAATCCAATTAGTACTGTCTTGTCTTCGCAAATATGTCAAGTATATCCCAATGCAAGAAAATAAACATGTACTGTACAGTTTCTGTAGCACAAGAAAAAGACACAGCTAATTAATAAGTTTTTACACGTTTTCTTGAAAGGGGAGGAACCTAATGAACCAATAAAGACATGTCCTGTCCAGTAACATCGGCTAGAAGGTCTTCTCTAACTTAACAACACTGTCCAGTAACAAGCTAATACTAATAACACCAAACACTCAAAATGGTCTCGGAAAAAATACAGAGACCTGTTTGGTTAAAAGTGTAAAAAATATCAATTTGGTCCTTAAGAATCTCAAATATGGATCAAACTAATATAACTTTTAGGGACATTTTTGTCCTTATTAGGGATAAATTTGACCACACATAAGATTCTTAACAACAACAACTAAGCTTTGTCCCACTAAGTGGGGGGTCGGCTACATGAATCAAAAAACGTCATAGTGTTCTATCAAAAACCATGTTTTTCTCCAGCTTATTAATCTCTAGATCCTTTGTAATAATTTCTCTTAGGGTGTGTTTGGATGCAGTGGCAGAGCCACGTGTGGACTGGGACTGGCCATGGCCTACCCATTTATTCTGTGAAAATACTATAATGCCCCTGAGTTAATTTTAATATTACCATCATGCCACCCACTAACTATCCACTCCCATTGCCATTTTTCTCCAGAAGCGTATTTTCTCATCAATTTCTCTCCTCTTTCGTGAAACCTAGCAAGCCCCTAACTCATCTGCTATTTTCTTTCTTTTCCAATTCTAGTGGATAATTCTCTATGCTAATGTTCTCTCTGTTAATCTTTCGTTCATACTTGAATCATACCATAATATTATTGCTTTTTGTTATGTCATCAAATTGGAACTTGAGCATATTCATAAATTTGGGGAATTTAATGTTTTGATTCAGACTTATGGATATTTGCATATTCACTCTGAATTGATTAACTATTTTATAAATATGTATATATCATAAGTGATATTGAGGGTGTGAAGGTTCCTCTCCATAATTTAACAGTCTCTCTTTTGGATCCACTATTTAATTGAATGAAGGCTTGCCTATTGTTGTATATATTTGATGAAACACTGTCTATCATCTATGCGTTTTGGTTCACTTGTATATATATAGGATGGATTCATATATTTTCTGTTCTTGTATTTTGTTCATCAGAGCATTGAATTTCATTTTTTGAAATTGTTTAGCACTATGAAGAGTCTTTGGACATAATTAGCATATTAAGAAGTATCTTAATTACTTCTTACTGATATTGAAATTGCTTTACCTAATAAAAATTCATCATCATCATTGTCTCTATTTGAAATTATTTTCTAAAATACTTCTTCATTCAGACATTGACCTGTCACTATGTAGTATCTTCTAGTTCTACCTAATGTGTCTTTGTATTCAATCATCAATTTGTACCTCAGTCCTTGTAACAATGTTGGTTCTCTGATTTTATTTGAATTTGTTGTTACAGGATACAACATACTATAATTATGAGTATCATTTTGATAAAATTTGTTTCTTTGCAACAGAAAAGTTAAGATGAAGAGTCGAAAAATCAATTTGTTTTCCAAGAAGATTGAAAGAGATGAATAAGTTATATTTTGATCGCGGCCATCCCAAACTTTTTAATCTGGCTCCGCCACTGTTTGGATGGAGGGTTTAGGAGGGGAGGGCTTACTTTTCTTTTTTAAATTACGGACATTATAAAATAATTTTTAGGAAAATGAATTAACAACATGGTAAATGATCATATAATACTTCAAAAACACTTAATTTATTTAAAAAAAAACATTTTACATTGTTCGTAATTTTAAAAATAAAAGTGAACCCTCCCTCCCTTCTCCTCCTAAACCCTCAATCCAAACACACGGGACACACGGGTGTGTTTGGATTGAGGGTTTAGGAGGGGAAGGGAGGGGAGGGTTTACTTTTCATTTTTAACTTACGGACTATATAACATGTTTTTCTAAAATAAATTAAGTGTGATTGAAGTATTATATGATTATTTATCATGTTAATATATTAACTTTTTAAAAAACATTTCATAGTGTCCGTAATTTAAAAATGAAAAGCAAACCCTCCCCTCCCTTCCCCTCCTAAACCCTCCATCCAAACACACTTATAGTTTTTCTAGTTCTTTTCCTACCTCTAGTGATTTGACTCCACTCCATCTAATCTATTCTCCTAACTACATAATTCACATGTCTTCTCTCGCACGTTCAAATCACCTAAGTCTAGTTTCTACCATATTTTCTACCCCAACTCTCTAACATCTAATGTTGTCATTTCTAATTTTATCTCGTTTAGTCAACCACACATCCAACACAACATCCACATCTCTGGTATGCTTAACTTATGTTCGTCCAACACTCTTTCCCATACAACATTGTCGGTCTTACCGCTGTCCCAATAATTTAAGATTCTTAATGACCAAATATGTATTATTCAGTTCTAAGGATCAAATATGCAACATTGTTTGGCGACGTTGTCGGAGTCTAACCCAATAATTTAAAAGAAAAATTAAATAAAAAAATCAATGGTACCTCGATGATAAATAACACAGAGAGACGTTTCTTCCCCTTTGCAACAAGTTGATACCCTAATTAACAAACCATAAAAAGGAATTAAGGAAAAATTGATAGAAAAAAAGGGATTAATTAGGGGTTTTGGAGAATGGAAGTACTTACTTGAATCAACAACCATACGGTAGGAATAATCAGAACCGTCGGTTCCTGAAGGTCTTCCCAACGGTGATTTTCTTTGTTGCATTGTTGTTCTTCTTCTTCTTCTTTGTTTTCACTTTTCAGCAAAAAAACTGAAAACTTCTAATGAAACGGAAGGGTAACATTACATCTCTCTTTAATATAAGAAAATAGTGCTAGTATTTTGTGGGAAACTATATTTTGCCCTTATTTGTTTTTATACCACGTCACCAATTGAGTGGGTAAATTGAGTCTAAAATTTACCTTTTTTAACTACCAGTGATGTCATCTAACTATATTTACTTTTTCAACTAACCACTTTGATTTTCTGTTTTGTAGCAAAGTTGCAATTTATTCTTTATCAAGCTAATGATAAGAAGATAAAGAACACGTGGCGGAGCCACATACAGATAGATGAGAGAATGAAATTATGCGAGTTGCACCAAATTCACTATCTTATGCAACTATGAATTCCCTCATATTTGAATTATGCACCACCAAACTCAAAGATAAAACCATACAAGGACTAACACGGTGCAGTAACACGTTTTTGACTTTTCCTGTTATTAATAAATTACATCAGTTAGCTGCTGAAAAAACCGCTAGAAGAATTTTGAATGTTGTGTCATGCATATGCAAATCCTATATACAATCTTACTTCTTTATAGTAATTCATTCATTACTCCTCTAAATTAAGTAATTCATAACTTTTTCGTTAGAGTAATCTTCGATTATTGTGTTAAAAAATCTTTCATTTCTCTTCTTTTATGTTTTATTTATTCCCTACTTTTTTTCTTTTGTTTTGATAAAGTTTTATTTATCGCTCTCGCTATCGATGTGAGGACCTCGTTATTCTCTAGTTTTGTCAAAGTGAAACTCATTATATTTGTAAAGTTTTATCTAAGTGAATTTTGTCCAACTAGATTAGTGATGCTTGATCGTAAAAAATAAATATGCGATCTTTTAAAAAAATTGGTTGAAACTAATACTATGCTCCTCCAACATCCTCCATACTTTCCAACTTTTATGCGATCTTTTAAAAAAAATTATAACTAGGCATCCCTTAGTAATTACCCATTTTGCACGGTGTATGCTTCTCCAAGCATATATGGGCCTTTTGTTATTGAACTTCCTCCCTCCATCAAAATCACCACAACTTCATTCTTTCCCTTCAACCTTAAGCAAAAATTGTACACTGTCAAATCGATCTTTGAACTGGCTCATTAAAAAACAAGGTGGAATCTGAATTATATCGCTCACTATTACTATCAGATCAATCTCTGAATTATTTATCTTAACTATCAAATTTCAGTAATTCATTTTCTTACCTTACCATGTTGGTTTCCAACTCAAATCATATTTAGGATAAGAATTATAACTACAAAGGCACGACAAGATAAATTCCAGTATTAGCTTATCATATTATATTGTATAACCACACACTAAATGGAGACATGATATGATATAATTATCTAATCATTATCCATCAAACAACTTTTGAGATAGATATGATATAATGAAAGTCCAGTCTTTTTTTTTTTAATGATTTAGTGGTTATAGTGGCATGACTACATAAAAGGTAATGCTCTCATATGATGATTTTTAACATTCTTGTATTCTCAAAAGTTGATGGCAATACCTTTAGAAATAAACAGGAGTTGTTAAAGTATGATAAAAAAACTTAAAGGGGTTTATTAGAACATACCCATTGATTTTTTATTTTAAGAAAACACATCCACTGGTTTTTATGTGGGAGTGTTTTAGCAAGTTATACTTTAGGGTGCATTTAACCACTTTTAGTTACCTCTTGCTAAAATACTCCTTCTAAAATACAAGTGGGTTTATTCTAGCAAACGTCTATACAAGTTGTTAACGTACACCCACTTATTTTTTAGAAGATGTGTTATAGCAACATACACCTCAAGGTGTATTTATCAACTTTTTAGTTATAACTTGCTAAAACACTCCCACATAAAAACTAATGGGTGTGTTCTAGCAAATCCCATATATATTTATATATGAGGGATCCTTCATCACGCATAACACATTTAACAGAGCAGAAACACGATGAAGGCTCAAAATGATGAGACACTACACCGTTTCAACATCAAAACAGCATAAGTCGCACACCATCCCAACAATGTATGAAATCAAAGCCTTGCACAATCTTTCAAAAACGAGAAGGGTGCACAAATAAGGAGACTTGAAGCGACATTAGTATAGGTGCGAGAGAGTAAGAAGAAATTACCTCATACTCCTAACAAATAAAACAATTATGATAGATATGACAACATCATCATTCTGAAGCAAAAAGTGAAGTCTCGTTACAAGGTCTGTTTTGAAGGAAGGAACTAAAGAATGACGCAATACAAATCATGTTTTCAAGAGAAATTACGAAGAACACATATCGAGACATTTCAGGCTTTCAATCATGGAAATTTATGACGAGAAGAAATATCCACAACACCTTGCCTCATTTCATGTCAGGATGAAGTTGAAACGAGCATATGACATTCTCAAATGCTTTGTTTTTTTTTGTCATTCTGAAATAAGCTACCCAACTTCTCACGCCATTCGAGGAGGTGCTAGTAAAGAGACCAGTGAGTATAAAGTGGGATTGTGTTAAGTGATCATGCCCGAGGGGAGAGCCCCTTATTTATAGTAGTGGGTCTGTTGGAAAGCTTCTTGTTGGTTTGATAAGAAGGATTTTTCTGTCCTTCGCACACCAGTAAGTATGCTGGTTTTTTTTATCAAAAAAAATCTTAAACCTAAAAAGGTTGCGATATAGCTTTGAGCATTTTTTTTTATCAAAAATAAATATTGAACCTACAAAGATTGAGACATAACTTTGACCGTTCAAGTTTTTCACTATTCTAAATCAATGGTTGTAAAATGTTTTTTTAGAAACAATTTATGAAAATAGTTCGAAATACGAATAAAAACTTGTGTTGAGATCAGACATCGTCATCTATCCATTGTATCAATTGGTTTTTGTTGCTAAGAAAAACATCCAATTGATTCAATGACATGTGATCGAGCAGTGTATGTAAGTGCAAACCTAAACATATGTCTAAACATTAGAATATACACGTAATTTAATTCAAATCCCTTAGATGAAAAGTTGATGTCTCGCACTTTCTAAATCAAAAATTCATTTTCAAATTGCACGCCAGAAAAAGCATTAAGAACATAATTAAAAACCAAAGACAAAATGAATAATAGATTATATATAATCACCCGGTCAAGAGTATTGCATTGTGTTCCTATCTAACTAAACATAATCCCAATATTAAGAGATAATTAATTGCCTATAGTTGAAGTAACTAATACAAAGATGAAGATTGGAGAAGGAAGAACATCTAAAAGCTTGAATCCAAGCTCCAATGGCTTCCAATGGTGAATAACAACTTCTCCTTTTGTTTATCCCTCTGAAGATAACCTAGATATGTGTACAATGATAAATAATTCTTATTTACAAGTCTATTTATAAGTGATAGAAAAATGCAGTTTCGTTTGATGAATTCTTGCTCGATCAACGAATCAAGGTTTCTTCATATGGAGGGAAATGTCAACTTGTCTTTGAAAGTCACTAAATTGTCGTACTTCGCTAGGTGAAATGTTGCTCGTCTAGTTAATCTACTCTTGCTTCCTCCGTGGAACTCCTCGCTTTCAGCTCCCTCCTACTTGCCTGAAAAATATTCTAGCCCTTAAAAACTTGAACTTCTCTGACTTTTCTCGCATCAAATTTGTCGTGGCTCTCCCAACGAATTGACTTGTACTCAGATTCTTTATTGCTTTGAAAATCATATTAAAAACCTACTAAATGTGATGGAAACTAGGTAATAGTAACTTACTTGCATAAATATTACATTCAAAAACAAGTTAACAAGTGTTATGAAAATTAACATAATTTTGGCACTTGTCATGGTTGTTGTATTCTCCCCATATATGCGAGAACATATATTGGTTTAAGTGAGATCTTACAAGTACTAACGGTTGGTGCATATAAGATAATATGAGGATATGCTGAGTGTAATGGAACCCGAGGTATATGGAAGTAACATCCGGTTTGGGTGAAGGTTGTGTGCGTAGGAACAAATAGGTAGATATGCAAATGTTGGTTACGCTTTGAGGCGGAAGAGTGCGTAGGCCCTATGTTTATATACGAGATGGCTCCTATTATATATGTTGTTAAGGTTGTTATCCTATCTTACACATCACTTGAGATGGCATTGCTAACAAGGTGGTTTAGGAGTCTGGTTCCTTTATCAAGCCATGTGTCCTGTCTCGATGCTTACCTCGATGAACCTTGTCTTGACTTATCATGCGGGCCTTCTTGTCTTTTTTTTTAACCTTGATATTTGACGACCCATTGGATAATTGAATCCGATATTTTAGGCTTATAGCATTAAACTAATAGTTGCATACAAAAAATAACCAAAACAAAAACATCAACACAAAACTCATGTTATTTATTGATCTATTAGCCTTTTTAGGGGTAAGTTTAGTGTTATCTTTAAAGCCTTAACACAAATTAGGCTAATACACAAGCTAATATGATGAGCCTGAATTTTAAAAATGTCAGGCCATAAAGTAAATTCTCTGACAGGAAATGTGTGAGAATCACATTTTAATCTGTTAAACTCAACTTGACTTATTTATGCAGAGCCTTACCTAACACAACATATTTACATTCATACACACTGTATATGTAACATCTCTTACTGAGATACTTCCTTCGTTCCCTTTTAAGTGTCAAATTTTTTCTCTCTTTCAAATCTCACCAAGCCATTGTCATTACGATAAATACAATGCGATACTCCAAATATGAACTTATAACAAGGATCACATCGGGAATGAAATTGCATAGGTGCATGAAATTTCTAAAACTATTAATTGATAAATCTCTCTTATTCTTTATATGGTGATTTGATTATAAAATTAAAGTCAACTAAAATATTCAAATATTGGGATGTAGCGCACGAGTACCATGGTTTGAAATGTCATCATGAAAAAGTAATATAATGATTTGTTTCATGAATTGTGTGCGCACCTGCATACAAAATGTATCTTAGATACGCCCTCCGTTTTCTTTTATGTATCCGCTTTTTTGACTTTTTTTCATTTTTAAACGTTAAAGTAATATTAATATTTTGTTGGTCAAAATTATCCTTAATTATTTATAAGTGAGGGATAAAAAAGTCAACAAGACATATGTTACATTGATAAATATATGACGCAATTATTTTGAAACGGATAAAGTAATCTAAATAAAGGGAACTTCTACCGTACACCTCATAAATTGAGATGTATCGGTACTCCTGCTTCAAAAATTTATAATTTAACAATTATTTTATAAAATAAAGAGTTATTTATCAATATTTATATTTTATAAAACATCATTTTATAAGGAAAAAAACATCATTTCATTGTTTATAAGAATCATATTAAATTTTTAACATTTTCTTATAAAAAAAAATCAATATTCTTTGTTATATGTAACAAAAATTTTAAAAAAAGTAAATTTTATTTAGTCGACACTTTTGGTAAATAAGATTTAATTATTGTAATTGTTAATGATTGAAAACAATTATTTTTCTTCAAAAAACAA
>Ga0228711_1006783_pt1 | contig 16843 bp, 10 predicted proteins | sample MedpolnodulmetaG_2_FD_177996 | JGI IMG/M metagenome (GOLD analysis project Ga0228711, IMG submission 177996) | Root nodule microbial communities from Medicago polymorpha collected in Santa Monica, California, United States - brown nodules | ecosystem: Host-associated > Plants > Roots > Nodule...
CGTTTTGTTTTTGTCAAAAAAAAAAAAGACGGGATATATTTCTATATTGAAACACTTCCCCTCTTGTGACAATTGTTAGCAAGAGTAAAATATCACTACAACATTTTTTACTTTTGGCAACAAAAGTATAGATCATAAGCGTAAAATCGTAGTAAAAAGTAGTAATAGGCAATAATTAGTGTTGCCTGTTTTTTACATTTTGTCCACTCCCCTACGAATAATCGTTGCCTATTCGTTTTAGGCCATGATTTGAAAAGCATGGAAGTAAAAAATGCTGCCTATTTGTAGGCAACGGCTGGAAAAGTGTGGTCGTGAAAAACCATTGTTTTTTTGTTTTAGGCCGCGGTTGTAAAAACAAAAAACTAGAAATGATTCAAACAACCCCTCAATCTTTTTAGAAGATCAATCTATCCACCAGGATCAAATGATAAATGTAAGGAAATAATTTGTATTCCTGAGGAGAAGAAAAAAAAGGAAATAATATGTACATAATCAACCTCTGCATTCCTTAAAAAAATAACCTGCATAGTTTGTATAAAAACTTTCCACTTGTATTGTACATGTCATTTGTATGAAGGCGGGGTGGTAGGAAATTGAACATTATTATGTAGATCAATTGTAAATAAAATTTTAAAGGGCAAAGTGAAAATTCCTAATTAACCAACTCCAAATCATTCTTTCAAGAAAACAAACATTTTATTTGAGTTTAAAGAAGTTGGGTGTATAGAAAATATGTGTTGCAGTCCGAAACTCCAAAGAAGTTAAGGCTTTATTTGGGAGTTTGGAGGGAAGAGAAGAAAAGACTTTGGGGGTGAGAAATATAGGGGAATTTTTTTTTACATTTGTTAAAAAAAATATTTTTTTATAGAGTAATAAATTAATCTTATGATTAATATATTTTTATTTTTTAGAATATTATAACATAAATTAAATTTGAAGAATTCATATAAATCCTCCCAAATCACCCAAAACCCTCATTCAAATTCAATACAATTTTTTAGTTCCCTAAATAAGAAGGGTTTTATATTTTGAAGAAAAATAAACCTCCAAAACACTCTTATCCCAATGTTATCTATTTCTTTCCCTTACTCTTTCCTTTTTTCCAAACCCTACCATCATTTCCCCTTCAAACTCGCAAAAACAAAACCTATCTGTACAAATCATATGATATATTAATAGTGTTTTGACTTCGTTTTGAAAAGATCTTGGAATTTTTATATTAAAGTCCAAACCATATATAGAACATCTACACCACATTGTGCCTAAATAATATGTACATTTAACACCATATGGTGTGACTAAAAAATGCAAACCTCCACACTTGAGTAGGGAAGGAACTCCACTAGCTGACCTATGAAGATGATGGAGGGTCTCTTCATGTTAATCCAGCTCATTCATTCATGCTGATGCTTATAGTTTATTTGATACATGACAATTCTATATTTCAATGTGCGCTAAGCAAAACTAAGCCAGTGGCGTTTTTGTGAAAAGCTAATAAAGTTCAATAAATTATTATTATTTTTATTTTTGTTGAAGAAAAAATTATTCTAATTTCTATCCACCAAAATAAGATGAGAACCTAGGCTAAGACATGATACAAAGTTATTATTTTGTAGTCACGAAGTTAAACTAGAGAAATACTCAATGTAATTTGGACATGGATTAGGATTAGTGCTTCGTGTATCCAAGCCTTACACCAATAGCAGTTCCCTTTAGCTAAAGCTACGATACACATGATAATTAAGATGAGAAAGGTTGAATTGAACTTTGACTCATTTCAAGTTTTTCTCAAGCCTTAATCAAAAAACAAAAAGTTGTATTATTCTTATTTTGGTAGATAGACGAAATGACAATAGTCATCAATGGAGGAGCCGCGATTCAAACTTGGTTACAACATTCGGCCTTGCAATTACGACATTTTTATCGGTTGAGCTAGGATTTGCGAATAAAATTGTGTCATTTTATTATCCCAAAAACCTTTTTGTTTTTAAGAGCCACATCTAGAAGAGAAAAAAAAAACTTACACCTGAGTAAGCACCACATTGGAACACGACTAGGGGACTCGACTATGTTTGAGAGTTAAGAACAAAAGGAATGGAAGAGCTTAGAGAGGGGAAGAAGGGGAAGATGAAGAGAGGGAAATGCTTCACCTATTAAGAAAGCATTTTTGTAGAGGATGAAAGGAAAATACTTATAACTATCAATTTCTTTAATTTGAAAGTAAAGAGACGAGGAAGTATAAGGTTGTTGCAAAGTGGACAAGGTGCAAAGCTTGACCACACAATTCATCATACTTCCGTATATATTTCAAAACTCACATAAAAATGTATTTTCACAAAAGATGAAGAATGTGAAAGAAAAGCCACGTCTTAAGCTAGCCCAGTAAAGGCATATCATAAAACACGGTTTACTCTGTCCTAACAATTAAGGGTAAACTCCTGAAGCATAAATAAAAGGAACAAATTTTCATGCAAGTCTTAAAATGCTTAAATAAGACATAAATATAAATATCAACAAGTACACCAAACCAGTCATGCTACTATACTATAAAATACTCAAAATCAATTGTCTTGGAATAACACACAACTAAACTATGTCTAGAGAGAAGTTTCCCCTCCCAACCAGACTTCAAGATCATTAAACCAGAACAGGCTAACATATCATGAAGCAAGCATCAAGCAAGATGCACAGCTCTTCTCCTGCATATGCTCCTACTTAGAACTCTGTCTCGGCTTTTGGCGCTTCCTCTTCAACCTCCTCATGTGCTTCTTCTTCTTCTTCCACTGATACATAACATCATTGAGTCAGACTACATGCAAAGAATTAAAAAAACTCAAGACCACAACCTGAATAGGAAAAATATAGTAACATCATCTGCCAAGCATGATACTGTGAGTCTGTGACGAGGCAATGTTCACGGCTTATGCACACAAACTTTTGCCACAACTGCACTAAAAAAGGCTATCATGAAGGTTATATTTTTCTGCACTAGCTTCTATACTGTTAGCCCTACTTAAAAACCACAAAAATGCTAACTCAAACAGAAATGCAGCATCATTAATTTAATCTTCTCAACAACATTGCATACAATCAGGCCCTTTGGGCCTGTGACAACATGACGTTCTATAAGTACAAGACATAAGGTTCAGCCAAACCATAGTATTATTCAAGAATGTTTCAACATGATTACATTAATAATTCTATATGTTACTGAAAGATTAAACCTAACTTCATTCCTTAAGAAATTACATAATTACATCAGCATCTTAATGGCACACTTCACCATAACATGTACAGTGGGAAATAAGAATAACACCTAATGCTGGTAGCATAACAGTTGATGGTTGATGGATTTAACAGAAATTAACATTAGTTATATATGGCAGGTCATCCAGTCACATATAATTCATAAAGTGAACAAACCAATTTTAAATTCATTTGCCCTTTATTCCATATCAAGGCATCTAAAATTAAAGTACAAGATCAATTGCTGAAAGTTAAAACTAAAATCAAACCATCTGCAATTGGGCGTGTCAAATTATAATATTTTTAAATGATTTACTTTTAAATTTTAATCATTTTTGTATTCTAAAATAATGAGTTGCAATCTATCATTAAAACTAAAAAAAACATATCAAATCGATGTAGGAATAAATTTATAGTAAAAAAAGTATACGTAATCCTAAAAATTCATCAAATTGACTAAAACCACTGATGACAACAAATCAAAACAATTATGCTTGTACCATTTATCAACGAAAAACCATTCTCTATATAAACTCATATGCCTCGTCGAGGAGACCAACACGACTATAGATATAAGACCACACATGAATAATGTAACAAGATGATCCCTACTCAATTTAATCGAATATTTGGACTCTTTCGTCTACTAGCCTGGAATGGCTACAAGCAGATCAAACACAAATAAAAGTAACATAGTTGGGTTTGACCCTTGATAGTAGCATCTTCTCGAAGAGAAAAAGTGATTCTTTTCCATTCCCGTGCATCCCACTTGCAAATATCTTGTGCTCCAAGCAATATCTTTCATAGGCATTATATCGAAGACATTCCTTGAAAGACTCAAATCACCGCATTTGGCATACATGTATTCTAGAGCTATTGTTCTTGTCAAGTCCCAAACTTTCAAATGCCTGAAGACATAGCAATGTATCACCTTGCCCATTCTCAAGCTTCCTGAAAGAGAACAAGCTGGTAAGATACTACTAATTGTTATTTCATTGGGTTTAAATCCTATATTTTACATCTTTCTAAGCATCTCCAATGCCTCCTTTATTCGCCCGTTCTCCACGCATCCACCAATAACAACGTTCTATGTAGCTTCACCTGCTTTGACTCCACTCTCATTTGAGAAAACAGGGAAACACCCTGCTCGTATTCTTTGTTTGTAAAGTATGCCATTAAAACTCCAGTCTAGGACACAACATCTTGATTAGGCATCAAATTAAATACTGTTTGAGCTTCTCTTACACATAAACATTTTGCACACAAGTTCACCACAAACAAACACATTTTCTACCATCCCACGTCTCACCGCAAATCCATGAATTTTTTTACTTGATTTCAAATCTTTCAAATCCTAGCACGCAGACAAGATTCTCGCTATAGTCCTTGGATTTGGTTTCACCCGATTCCATTCCATTTCGCGAAAAATATTATGACCCTGCAAGGGAAATCCACTGTTAGCATAGCACGGAGACAATGAGTTCCAAGTAACCACATCTCTAACAACCAAATCTCGCACCCTCAACGCATTTACATTTACCACAAGCATGAATCAATGCATTGCCCATGAAAACATCAGACAATACCCCACACTGGGTCGCATCATCACAAACTTCCTTAACTTTGAAGGCATCACCAAGGACACAGAGCTGACGGGTTTGACCCCACGTGCCCGTAAGGAAGCATAGATGTTAATGGCCACATTTGGAAGAGCATGAGTGGTTAAAGTAGTGAGGTCTGATTGAGGAATATTATCAAACAGTTGGCGAGCACGCTTGAAATCTCTCACGTTCAAGGCAGCCTTGCTTCAGTAGAGTTTTCTCCTTTACCGCGTTTTTATCGAACTCCCTTGTATGATTTCCTTGCAAACACAAGATGTGCTCAATTGTCAAAAACTAGAATACAAAATAAAACAACAACTAAAAAATCTACAATGAAATTTTCAACAAAATCTACTAGTTCACTTCTCCAACACAAAACAATTGGCTAAATTCTGACGATGAGATAGCACTCTCCTAAGTGGTATTTGAAGTGAATATCTTCTCATCTCAAATGACACATGCAAAATCACTCTCCTACAATAGAGAAGATATTCACTTCAAATCCCACTTACATGTGCATTTCATCAAATCCCACTTATATTTTAGATTATTTTTTTTATGAACAAACTTAACATCTCTAAAAAAATAACAAACTTAACACATTTTTTTTTAAAGAACTTAACCACTTATTTTCCGAATAGTATCAAAAGATGCTCCATGGATCTCATTTTAAACGACTTACTCTGAAAATGAATATTATTCATATAATATATTTTGATCATATTTTTTTTATTACTTTTCTTGTCCTAAATGTAAATGTAAGAGAAGATTTATTTAGGTTTATTGAATAATTAATGTATATTGACTATAATATTAACTAAATACATTATTGAAAAAAGAATCTTCTCTTATATGTAAACCTTAAGGAATACTATAATTTGTTTTCAATCAGAGAGTTAAATGAATTGATAAAGAACTTAGAAAGGGTATTAAGACCGATATTTAAAAAAGATAAATATACAAAGATAAATGATGACTTTTAATTTTTTTTAATAGATTATTAAACATATTTAAGACTAAAATTAAATTTTACATTACCATACGTGAGTGTGAGAAAATCAATTATGTCAAATAACATGAGACGGATCGAGTATATACCTATTTTTTGAATGATAGTTTTAGGATTTCATGGGAATATTTTTAGATAAACCAAAGAAGATAATGTAGATTGAAGGGTCCTTAAAACCAACGTGGCAAGTGTTCGTTGGATTTGGAAAGAACAACATGTGAAGCAGAATCAAAAGAGTTAACGAATTCAACTTCTAAGATGATATTTGACACAACTACAACAACATCATCTACAATGTTCCATTCGACATGTCTAAACCTTTTCTAACTCCATTAGTACACTAAGATTTTACTTCACCCATATTCAATATTCCCCATGTCCACTCTTGTACAATTCTCAATCAAATTTTTACACTTTAAACCAAATGATAGCATATACAAGTCACAACCCACCTTTTCTTTCTCCAATTTAGACCCAAAGTTTACTTCTTTCCATCTGGGTAGTTTCAAGTTGAGAGCATGCAGGGAGAGGTGCTCTTTTTTGGGAGGTGCAGTGTTTATAAATGGGGGTGTGTGGGAAGAAAAAGGGTGCAAGAAGGAAAAGAGAGTGGTTTTGGTGAAAAATAATAAAGGGTTTGGATTCAATAATGGTGGTGATGGAAGAGATGATGGTAGCACTGCTAGGATTTTGGGAAATCTTGCTCTGGCTGTTGGGTTGACTTATCTCTCAATGACTGGACAACTTGGCTGGATCATTGATGCTATTGTTTCCATTTGGGTACTCTCTTTCTCTTGGTTTGCTTTTATTGCCTCATTTGGTTTATACTTTAATTTTGATGTGTTGTTGTCAGGGTAATTATATATGTCAATTTAGAAATAGTATTATAAATAAAGTCGAATGTTTTTAATGATCTGACGATTACGTTTGATTTATGTATAGAAAATCTTTACACTGACAGTGTGTATGAATTAAATTTAGTTTAATAAGGCTATAGTTTTCTTGAAGTATTGTTAGTTTGCATATCAATTGTTCTGTTTATGCTGTATTAATTATTATATACTTCAAGTCCATCTTGTGTTTAAGTAAACTATATGAGCTGAGTGATTTAGTCTATGTTTAAGCAATTTTGTTGAATATGGCATTGCAGTGAATTTTTTTTATATCTTTGTTGAGTAATTAATCTGGAATAGTTTCCCAGAACCCTTGTGTTAATCAGCATCTAAGGTCTTAAACTCATCTTGTTGATATTAAATTACAATTGCGGTTGTATTGCGGATTGGTGCGGACCAGTTGTAACTAGTCGGTAGTTGGTCCTCAATCACCGCATGTATACGGTTAAAATTAAGAATCTTTAGATATTCCTTTAATTGTACAACTTCCAAGATCGATTATTATTACTGGTAGAGTATACAACTTCCTAGGCTAGTGCTTAAGCATTCAATGTATTTATTGTTAAACCATTATAAATACAAGGTGTGTGATCTCATTATAGACACACATAATTTACACGGATTACTGAATTTTACATATACCCTGATGTTACCCCATTAAAATAAATTTATGGATAGATAGGCCTTTACTTATTCACTTTAAAGACAATATTTTTTGTTAAATGCTTTACAAATGCAAGGTAAGACGCGTCTATGATAGGGTCATATGATGGTATGAGACATGACCTGAAAAAGGTTTTTATTGAATACGAGACATTCATCCTTGCCTTACAAGTCATTTTTGTACGGTTGAATTAGGCTCAACCTAAAATTTAAGAGGTAGCAATCAGCAACCTGACTGTTGTGTTAACGTTCATCCTCTTGCTATCATCTTGCAACAAGATAGATTAATAGCAGATAAGCAGAAAAAACAAATATGAGCCAATCAAATAGGTTTACCTTTTTAAACTCCTTGTAGAATCTTCCCCTATCCTGATTGCGACATTCTTCATTCTTCTAATTGAACTCTGTTATGAATCCAAATCTCACATAATCTATCCAAAGAAGCAAGAAACGAGACAGACATGAGTGTGCCAACTGAATAAAGAATAAGCGAAGAATACTTTTCTATGCTTTTTCATGCAATTAGCTTACTATATATAAATTCTACATTATTAGGCTATTTGTGGTCAAACATGTTAAGTGTTCATCTAGAAAATTGTGATGTAAATTCTTCCTGTTCAATGTAAATAATTTTTCAAAGATTTATCTTTCTATCCCTTAGTTGATAATGTCTTCTAGTAAATGATGTATTCCTCCAAAACTTATACATGTAAATTAAGCATCTAACTTTTTTTAATCCTCTTCTCGTTTTTCTTTATTCCCATGCAGATCTTTGCAGTGTTAGTACCGATAGTAGGTATTGGTGCTTTCCTTTGGTGGGCAGGTCGTGATATAATGAAAGGCACTGTGAGGCTTCTTCATTACTTAATCTGAAAAACTTCTCGCACTTTCGACTTATACACTTTTTAAACGACGGATTATTTTTCTTGTGGTTTATTTTTTAATTAGACATTGTTGTGTCTGTGTTCTATATGCAGTGTCCAAACTGTGGAAATGATTTTCAGGTTTTCAAGTAAGATGTGTTTTATTTACTTTCTAATAAGCTACTTATAGACGATTTATTTCTAAGTAATTCAAACCAGCCATCATTATTTTATATGTATAATTATTTGCTACAGATCCACTTTAAATGAAGAATTGCAGTTGTGCCCATTTTGCGGTCAACCTTTTTCTGGTAAGCTGTGGTTAGACAATTATTCACTGTGTTTTATCATCCATCACTGTTTCATTTGAAAAAAAAATCAAAATATGCAAATTTCTTACTGTTGAAGAACTTTTATTTTGATATCAGTTGATGGTAATGAGTTTGTCAAGGAACCTGTGAATTTTTCAAACCAATCTACAACATTTGGACAAGCATTCGACAATTTCTCGCGTTCTAAAAATGGTAACCTTCACAAGTTAATAGTACATTTTGTTTAAAATTAAATTTCTTCCTTATCTCTTTAATTTTTACTAACCCTTATCTTTGCCAATGATGATGTGTGCCCGTGTTTCGTTTATGGCAGACAAGGATTCTGGTAGAGCAATTGACGTTGACGCTGAAATAAAAGATGCGGATTGAGTCTTCACAGAATATATAACATGTTAGTAAGTATAATAACGTAGAATATTTTTTTCATGCAATATGCAATTGTGTATGGTTTATCTAATATTTTCACTGAATTGCAAGTTTCATAGCAATGTTTAGCAATCAATTGAAGATACAAAATAACAGATTTTTCCTATGCAAACAAAATACCGATGAGAAATATAATATGAAAACAGTTGTTTTCAATTTTTCTTGAATAAAATATTTGAAAACAAGGAATATAATGAACACAATAAGATAATTTTGTAATTAAAGTCAAAATAGAAGATAAAAATAAACAATATTTTCTCAAACTGAACAGACTTGAAATCTTAGGATTCTAGTCCTGAAGCATGCTTTTCTCATTAGTGACATTGTGATTTGAATCTATCATCTCACTGCTCTTGTAAACTCTCCAACGCCCTTGCTTATATAGTTCACTCCTAATGGCTTAATTTGCGAGTAATGTGAAGTGTGAACCAAGCAAAACTATTTTCCTATGAAATCAATTATGAAGAATCTGGAACATGGTTGGAATATCAGTCCATATTTGGATCTTAGTCAATGTTGAGCATGTCCTTAGTATTCAACCAGGGTCGTTTCTGAGATTTTGGTGGCCTAGGGCGAACCTACAATTTGGGTCCTAACCTAACTAATAAATATATATAAACATCAAGAGAAATGCTCTTCTCCCATTTAGAATTGCCCATTTCCGTAAAAAAGTTGAACGTGAGTTAACTCACGTAGGTATATTTTCAACGTGACTTAGACATTTTTCAGCGTGACTTAACTCACGTAGCACATGAGTGAGCAAAAACAAATGGGAGAAGAGCAATTCTCAAACATCAAACTTGATACAAAAAAATTAAGCAACTTTTTATAGGGCCTAATATACCCCTAAAAAAAATTTGGGGCCCAAATTTCATACTTATTTTTTTGGGGCCTAGGGCGGTCGCCCTCTTCGCTTGCCTCAGATACGGCCCTATATTCAACAAATATATTGTTTGTGTTGTTTCTTGATCTAGTAACTGTTTCTCTCTTTTGCCACTAAATTATTTTATTGATATTTGTATTTAATTTTTCAGGGTGACTGCTGAAATCAATTCTCATTCAGTTAAACAGGCGCGCCGTGGCTTGCATTTTCCAGTGCTTAAGGCGCAACGAGTGAAGCACGTTCTAGAGAGAAGAGAGAAGAGTGTAGTGAGCAGATTAATGTATTCTAGAGAGGATAGGAATATAGTGAGCAGAGTAGCATTGCAATTGTAATATAAGTTTTGATAGTGATGTTTCTCTTTCTCATACACACCTTTATTATTTTGGTTTACCAAAACGTATCTTCAATCTTCTTTTCTTGTTACAAAAAACAATATTTGTGGGAATTTAGCTTGTGTCCGTTAGGATAAGCCAGCCTTAACTGTTCTTAAATCTTGATCAACAACTCACGTATGACAAACACATAACTGTTGGGTCACAAAGGGAGCCTTCAACATTGAGAGATAATCGTAGAATAGCTCGAACTATAAAATAAACTGGCATATGGTAACCCAAGAGGTGAGAAGAAAAATGGTAGAGGAGAAGAGTTCATGTATTGACATACCTTATTTGTATATGCTCATTGGTCGAGTAGTTTGGGATTGGTAGATGACAATGACTTTGGCTTAAAGATGGTAGATACAGTTTTGTGCATGTTAAGGACACGCGCACACACACATTCCTGTCACCTTTAGAAACTTTATCCATTAAAGATTTAGATCTTCAAAATGCCAAGGATTGGTTCGGCATTGTTGATTGGTGAAGCCGCATGTCTTGGCTGCGCGGTAACAATGGTGGTGCCATTGTTTGGAGATGAAGTATCGGAAGAACCGTCCTTGCCATCCATATAAATCTTAGAGATTGTCGTCAGTCTTGTTCTGAAGTAGATTTTCTCAGAAAGCCAAAGCCCTTGACCATGGCCTTGCAACCTTACACTCCTTTTTGTCTGTGTGCTTCTGTTTTAGATGTTGCTTGTAATCTTTCCATGATTCAACAAATCGACTTTTTAGATTATTGTTCAAGATTTTTATTGTCGATACTAATTAACATCAATATTTTTAGATGAATAATAATCTTGAACAATTATTATTGTAATTATTCAAGATTATAATTGTCAGTGTACAATTATTTTACAATTATTATTCATCGATGTTATAATAACAATTATTCATCGATGTTATACTAATTAACAGAAGCAACATCTAATAATTGTTCAAGATTATTTATACTAATTAGCTATAAATATCGATGTTACTAACAATATAATTACAAGTCATATAATAGAGAAACATTCATATTTTGTCGATGAACTTAATTAGTATACTATGTTAGTATACAATTATTTTACACTACATCTAATGACGTGAATGCATTTGTAAAATAATTGTACACTGACATAACATACTAATTAAACTTTTTTCCAATTATGCTTGGTTTTTTATGTGTATATATTTTATGACAAATCGACTTAGCATTTTGGTTTTGATTCGTCATTCATTAAATTCACTTACAGAAAAATACAAACAACGTGAAGATTTTTTTTCCATGGTTGAGATTTGTTGCAGAAGATTGTGGATGCATATTCAACATGTTTAACTTTTTAGAAAATAACCTTATACGCATTCTTGGTGATAGTTTATTTGCTAGTTCATTATTGTTCATTGGTATACATATATGTAGATGCCATATATCATAAAAGGTCACTGAAAATATGTTGTGTATGGCTCAAACACAAAACAAGGGAAATGGGCGAAGGAGCTCAGTTAACATTATTTAGATAGTTTTAAATTTATTCCTAATAGTTACAACTTAATGTCACTCTAGTTCTTGGTATTTACAACTACATGTTACAAGAACAAAAAAGAGGAGGATGATAAAAGTGAAGAAAGCTTGGGCCGTGGATGAAATTTAGTAGAAACTATGTAACCTAAGCTAAAACAAAGTACACAAAGTCCCATATCGAAGGACTTCCTCAATACTTGCAAATCAATTTCCAAATGAGTGTAAGCTTTTTCAAGTTCTTCTGGATGAGTATCATTGTCATTATTATCAACATATAGCTCTCTTTCCTCTGGAATGGTCTCTAACATCAACTTGTTGGATCTACGTTTGGTTTTCTTTCTCTTGCCAACCGATATGGTGCTTTTTCTCTTTACATTAAAATCAAAGTTGTTGATTGTGAATGAGTCAATACAACCATCAAGATGGATATGTGAATGTGAGGGATAATCAAATGATCTACACATGTTGGCAATGGTTTAGACAAAGTATTAATGAAGATGTCTTTCAAGTGGTGATTTAAGGCTTCTAGATATAGGTTGTAAAGATAATTGTTAAATGCACATTAATTACGTGGATGAGATAAGATAATTTGATATTGTTAAAAATGCACATTAAATGACTAGCTGGAAAAATCCAAATATGATAAGAGAAAAAATGATTTTTAGATTACGAATTTGTTTATATGTGTTGAAGGCGATTTTCAGACAACAAATAATGAATACTCCCTCCTATTTATAAGAGAAAGTGTAGTCAACAAAAGTTGATGTATTTGAACTGAATTTTTAACCAGATACATCAACTTTTGTTGACCCACCAACTTAATTACTCCACTAACTACAATTAATAAGAGTGTTTTAGTAAATGCTACTAATTTTACCCTTGAAATCAACACAATTAATCATTTCCTTGATAATCGTGCACAAACCTTAAACGACTAATATTGTGAGACGGAGGGAGTAGTAATTAAAATGCAGTAATTGACTCTTTAAAATAAAATAAAAAGATTAAGATAATGAACCGCAATTACATACATTTATTCATTCAGTTGCATACACGCATTTGTCATTAACCATAAACTAAATTATTAGTTTTTAAAATCGATGTCTCATTAAGTGAAAGACAGTTCTGTAGAATTGTTTTGTTATTAACAATGATCTGGAGAAATATGTGTATGTACTTGAATGAATAAATGTAAGTAATTGATTAAATTTTGAGAAAATGTATCTAATTGAATTTATGTGTGTATGTGTAGATACAATTGTAGTTGTTAGCAACCGCAAAATGGATTTTCAGGAAATTCTAGATATTTTTGAAGAAGTTCATATAAGCCAAATTGATGGCGAAGGTTATGATGTATGTTGCAGTAAAAAAAAGCTTTTCTGTAATTGCTGCAAAAGGATGCTAAAAGAAAAAACATCTTTTCAACTTTTTCAGCTCTTTTCAGTTTTTTTTCTTTCTAACTTGATTAAAGAGTCAAAGAATCAATCAAATTTTGACTCACACACCTTAATAGACGACAATTATTATAAGTTAGAATCCATAAACTTGTTTTAATTGAAACTAATACATGATATTAGAATCCAGAAAACTAGATCCAAAAAACAAAAAAAAAAACGGTTAGAACGTACAATTACAAATTCAAATTGTAGGTTTATGTGGTGGTTTGCAGTGGCTGTAGTGCTGTGGTTGTGGACGGGGTGGTTATGGATAATCTGGACTCGGATCTGGGAATGTTTTGGAGGAAGGGAGATGATTAAGAGGGGGTGATAGAAGCTGTTTAGGTAGGAGGTGAATGTTTTAATGGAGTTTTGTGGGTGTTGGTGAGCTCTTGATGTTTTTGTTGTGGGTCATCTCTGTTTTGGATCCATATCTACCGTCGCTAGCTATTGTTGCTTTGGTGTTTGGGTGCTTCGAGTGTGGGTGTAATGATTCCGATTTGCGCCACCGCTCATCCCTGTCGAATGCCTTACAGATTTGTGTTTTGGATTCTAGTGGGCCGATTAATTTCGCTTCTAGATCGGGAGTTAGAGTCTAGTTGCAAGTTTGTTTGGCTGATTAGGGTGTCTCTTCTGGTGGATCGGGGATAAGGGGTACCTAACTGATTTGTTATTGGAGTCCGGTGGGCCGATCGCTTTTGATTCGAGATCGAAAATCAGTTCTTTGATTCAAGTTTGCTTTGGGCTAATTATAGTGTTTTTCTTTGGTGGATCGGGGGTAAAGTGGTGGTGGAAGTCGTATGAGCATTGAAATAAGGCATTTATAGGTGTGGCTCGACTATGGTGATGAGAAGAGGATGTTTGATTTAAAGGGGTTTTTGTTGGGGATAGTACTCTGCGATGGGTGTTTATGGATTTCATTATCAGGGATTGCTCGCGATGGAGTTGATTTAGGGGGGTGAAGTTGGTTTTGGTGATTGTTGAAGGTAGGTCTTTGTTATGTGATGTATGTTTGAGTGTTGTTTATGGCGTTTCTTTTAGGTGTTTCACCTATATACGACACCTTTGTTTTGTAGTCCCTGTCAGTCTCTGTTCGTATTGAGCAAATATTTGGTTTTAAATAAATTTTGTCGTTCAAAAAAAAAAAGGAAGCATAATCTCTAAATACATACCTCTAAGCTGAAAGCAGAAAAGAACCAAGAATCTTTATCACTTCTTATATGGAGAACAAAGTATGAAGAAACTTTAAAGTGGGAATGGACAGAAATCGAAGAAGTTTAATGATGATTAGGTTTTAATTTAGGGAGAAGGAGAAATATGGGGTTGAAGTGAAGGGAATGGAAGAAGGAAATATCAGGGGGAAGGAGAAATATGAGGTTGAAGTGAAGTGAAAGGAAGAAGAAAATATGAGATTGAAGAGAGCTGAGAGGTGTTGGTCGCACAAAATTATTGTTTGTTTAGTCCAAGAGTGTCTACTCAATATGAAGGTACATTATTAAAACAACCGTTCATTTAATTCCAATTAAAATATGTTTTTTTTTTCCTTTTCAGCAGGTTGAGAACTAGCAAGTGGCTTTAATAGATCAATCTGTGCGTGGTACAAAAAATTGTGTCTTGTGTAGCGTAAATGCCACCACCACGAACAATGTGAAACTTGCAACTTTTGGGGTGTCACTCAAAATGCAAATTCTACTACTTTTTCAATTACTTTCAATCCATTACACGGTTTAGAAACAATCCACGACTTAGAAACAAGTTAACATAATATGATTTCACCATATATCACCATTAAATTAACTTAAATTTGAAAAATTAACAATAGATTGAAAATCCTAAATTGGGAGAAATTGCAAAACACGGGATATAAATCTCAACGTTACATTTATTTTTGAAAGAAAATCTCAACGTTACATGACTAACCATATAATAGACAATCATATTCTCTATATTATGCTTGGCTTTTTGTGCAATCACCTTAGCAATTTGGTTTCATGTCAAATTAATCATTCATCAAATTGATTTAAAAAAAAAACACTCTAAATTAAGATAACATAAAAAATTTCTTAACTTCAGCATAACTCACCCATTGAAGTAATCTAATGATATCGTGACCGTTAAATTGGTTTAATGAACAAGATTTGTTGCAGAAGATCAGGGTTGTATATTCGAACTATAGAGTCTGTTTGTTTCCAATCATTTTGTAAAAAACTATATTTTATTAAAAAAATCACTTGTCTTGTCTTTTTTAAGTGTTTGTTTATGATTTTTTTTTTAAAATCCATTTATAAAAAAAAAAATCTATTTTGACTATAAAATAAATAGCTATTAGAATTAGCTTTTCCAAAAATCTATTTTTTTTCAAAAACAAAGAGGTGTTACACATGTACAAATTAAAACTCATTTTTTTTAATGATTTTTATGGGTAGTAAACAAATAAATAACTTTAGAGTTTATACTCTAAATAATCTCTGGATTCTTCTAACATAATCTTTTTTCTTTTTTTTTTAAAATTGAAACAAACGCAATCACGACATAAATCGTAGGGAAGCAAAAGTAAGAAAGTTGTTGAACGTTAAAAACCAATTTCGGCAAGCTAATATATCAGCAGCCGGGGTTGTATCCCACAAAAAGTTACAACTTATTACCAAGAGACAATGATACATAACAGCAATAGAATTCTAAAAGCTGTAATTAGTCCTCAACCATACTTTAAGTGCTATGCAAACAACACTAATAAAATTGCCCAAAACTGGCTTCTCTTCACAAAATCTCAGGCCTTGCTTGGTTCTCCAACCTTCTGCGGTAAGACATGACAAAGAGCTTATAAGAAAATTCAATGCTTATTTTAAAGGTAATGCTAGATAGTTGATGCATGTTGGTCAGTCCAATTTGTTGCATAAGACTGTTGATGCATGTTCAATTTGTTTTAAATTTTTACAGAAGTATAGTTTATTTGTTAGTCAGTTCATTGGTAAATGACAAAATTTATATGTCTTGACCTTGATAAAACATACATGTAGATGCCATAGGCCAGGGAAGGTCACCAAATATATGTTGTGCATGGCTCATATGCACAAAAAATGACAAGGGGTGAGAGAGATGAATTAACGTAGTGTTGCAAAGCTCCCTTCGCCCCTGCCCTTATGGTTGGTCGAAACTTGTGTTCGACCTAAATGTTTGTTATGGAAGGAGAGAACCCCACAGTGCATTTCATTGTTATTATTGTAATATGGACAGTAGTATCATTTTTTTTCTTCTTCTTGTAACACCGTAAATTCTAATGCACTCAAGTAATATACATAACTATAATGGCTTTGCAGTCGTAGAAGTAGGCTCATTCGGCCGAACAATGTAAACAAACAACTGTGTTTCTTTATTCTTCTTTTAGCGGTTATTGTTCTAACAATTGGTATTAGATGGAGATTAACTAACCCATTTGGGGTTGGCCTAGTGATTGGCTTGGGATCTTGGAGTTTGCTCCTTCAAAGGTCTCAGGTTCGATTCTCTCTAGTGTCAATTTCGATGGGCTAAGTCCATACAGAGCTTGCTCTGACTTTAAACGGGCCCCCCGCAAATGGGCGGTGGGATTGGTCCTTGGATCGGATACCAAGTTT
>Ga0228711_1006784_pt1 | contig 16842 bp, 12 predicted proteins | sample MedpolnodulmetaG_2_FD_177996 | JGI IMG/M metagenome (GOLD analysis project Ga0228711, IMG submission 177996) | Root nodule microbial communities from Medicago polymorpha collected in Santa Monica, California, United States - brown nodules | ecosystem: Host-associated > Plants > Roots > Nodule...
TGTCATCCAAAGTATGCTTCTTCATTGTCTTACCATCTACTCCTGGCCAGTTAATTTGTTGAAGGATTTGGAAAAGTGGATGAGAAACTTTATCTGGAGCGGAGACATTAATCAGAGAAAGCTTGTGATCGTTGCTTGGCACAGGGTTTGTAAACCATATAAAGAGGGAGGTTTGGGTATCAGAAACTTATCAGACATTAATGAAGCAAGTAATCTAAAGCTTTGTTGGGAAATTCTCCAATCTAATATGCAATGGGCTCAATTAGTTAGAAGTAGAGTTTTGAGAGTTAATAAGCCAATCAACTATCATGTATCCTCTTCTGTTTGGTGCAGCGCCAAGCGCAAATTCAACTAGGGCTGAGCATCGGGCGGTTTTGGGCCGCAAACCACCAACCCGAGAAGAACCGTAAGCAAAAAAAGTAGGCCCACTTCCGACCGTTTGTAGCGTCGGTTTTGACGGGTTGCGGATTAGACGGGTTGTGGATTGTGCGAGTGGGCTTACTCGGATACAAGGTTGATTTTACACGTGTGTGCCACAACTTGGAGAGGTGCTACCGCTTGACAATTTCCAACCTCAAGAACTGGTTCAACTATCTGGAGCATCATATTCCTATCCCACTCTTTTTGTAGAAAGTAGTTTTGCAGGAAGAAAGAGAAGCAAAGAAGATAACTTAGAAACAAAGAAGGATTAAAATTTGGAAGAGCTCAAAACCATGAAATGCCACACAAGAGTTTAATGAAAGTGATAAAGAAAGAAGAAACATAATGTCTCCACCTACTCTGAACAAATGCCATGCGATAGAATTGAATTGAGATAAGAAATATATTTTATATTTTATGTATATCTTCTAGGGGAAAGGACATTGGGAGAAGCAAAATTGAAAAAAAGAATATAAATAAAAGGGATAAAGGGACATAACAACAGTGTAGTACAGAAAAAAGAAGCAAAAAGTTGACTAAGACATAAATTTGTGTCAGATAAACATCCGCTCAAACATAGAAACACTGCTATTGCATATGAAATTGTATATCTCTACTCAAACATCGAGCGGGTATGGACACCAGTGGGTTTAATTTTTTAAAACTGGGGCCGCCCATAGCAATCCGCATCAAATAGATTTCCACCTATTTTGACACCTGCAGTCCAACCCGGCCCGCCCGTGACATCTTATAACTGTTCGGTTACCTCGGTTTTCAGGCGGGTTAGTTTGTTCTGCTCAGCCCTAAATTCAACAACCTCTCTGAGAATGTTATTTGGTAAATTGGAAATGGGGAGAAACTTAACTTCTGCTCAGACACTTGGTGTGGTGAACCCCTTGTTACAGCTCTCAATATTCCCCTGCATCTTCACAACTTGCTGCAATCTAAGGTTTCTTCTTTCATACATGAAAATAGATGGAGTGTGCCTCAATCAATTTTATTAGCTTATCCTCCTATTTAGCATATGCTCAGAATGACAACAATTCTAAACATGTTTAAAGAGGATAAGCTAATTTGGAAGAAATCCCGTGATGGTAATCTCTCTTTCAAAGATGCCTATATTTTTCATACTTCTTCTCAGCCTCAGTTTGTTAGTTGGGCCAAATCCATTTGGCATGCTGCCATCCCTCCATCGAAATCTCTTCTTGTTTGGAGAATTATACATGGTAAAATTTCAACAGATGATCATTTGGCAAAGAGAGGGCTTCACCTTCCTTCTATCTGCAATTTGTGTAATAAATCTGAAGAATCCGCTCATCATTTGTTCCTAAACTGCTCTTTCTCCTTGGTAATTTGCAATTGGTTAGCCACTACCTTGAATATCAATTGTAACACTTCTAATTATTTGGACCTGATCAGTTTATGTGACAGAAATTGGTCACCTCATTACATAATTGTCATTCATTGCTTCTATGCTATTTGGTTCTGTAGAAATCAAAAGAGATTTAATGATAAGGTTGTTAATTCCAGATCAACCATCAACATGATTATCTCAAGTGCTTCCCTTTCTAGAAACAACACTAGGCTTGCTGCTAATTCTTCTATCTATGACTTTGTGATTCTTAAGCATTTTGAAGTGATAATTAAGCCTCCAAAGGCTCCTACCATCAAAGAGGTTCTTTGGAACCCTTCTATTTTTAACTCGGTCAAATGCAACACTGATAGAGCCTCCTTAGGCAATCTAGGGCAGTCTGCTTGTGGGGGTCTATTTCGAAATTCAACTTCAGATTTCCTTGGAGCCTTTGCCATAAACCTTGGTATCAATTCCGCCTTCAACTCTGAACTCATTGGTGTTGTGGTAGCTATTGAAATTGCTCATTGTATGAATTGGCGCAACTTATGGCTTGAGACTGATTCCATGCTAGTTTTTTTGTCTTTCAAGTCTTCTAAGATCGTTCCTTGGCATCTCCAAAACAGATGGGACAACTGCCTGCATCTATTGTCCTACTTTAATTTCAATATCACTCATATTTATAGAGAAGGCAACACTTGTGTTGACCAGTTAGCTACCATTGGTTTATCTTTGTCTTCTCACTTTTGGTTTACCCAGCTGCCTTCTCAAATTGGGCTAGACTTCTCTAAGAATAAATTAGGTCTTCCTAATTTTAGATTTTGTTAGCTCCTAGAGGGTTTTTGTTTGTTGCCCCCCCTCTTTTGTTTTTTCTTTTTTTGTTTTTTTTTTTTGTAGCTGCTGCTACAATTTTCTTTATCTTTAAAAAAAAAATCGTTTAATCATCAAAACCTCACAAATATTTTTATTCACGCTGTCATTTAGCGATATCGAATATTTTTATTTCCTTTCTTCAACCTCGCGAATATACCCACACACAAACATTAACATTTAGAGTAATATTTTATGTCTGTCTTTCTGTTTTTTTGTTAAGCTAATGCACATAATTTTTTTTAGTGTTGCTTGGTTGAGTGCTACCTCGCCGATTTTTTTAACTACTTTCCAATTTTTATATTTTTAAAAACTTTTAACTATTTTCCAATTTTTTTATTTTTAACTATTTTCCAAGTTTTTTCTCACAAATTCAGTTGTTTCTACACTGCCGTTGTGGGAGATTAGGATACCGCTTCACCCGGGTTTTTTTCAACTTCTCTACATTTTTAAGGAGAAGTTAGGCCAAATACAATATCAATTAAGTGCTTACTAAAAAAGGTACTTTTTTTAATGCACAAAATTGAATGGAATGAGTTTTCGTCAAAAATTGTTGAATGCTACTTCAAAAAACTACTCCTCGACAATTTATTTCACAAGCATCTCTCTTCAATTCACATTTGGAACTTTTTCTTTTATTTTTTAATATTATATTTCAATATGTATTTTTCTTCCATTTAATTTTTTTTGAACAGTTCCGTTTTATATTTTTTAAGGAGGTCCCATTTAATTTTATTACCTTTTTTCAAAGGAATTTTATTATCTTTTTATCACTTATATATTTAATTTCAATATCGTTTAATCATCACTACCTCACAAATATTTTTATTCACATTGTCATTTAATGATACCAAATATTTTTATTTTCTTTCTTCAACCTCACAGATATATACACACACATACATTAGCGTTTAGAGTAATACTTTATGTGTATATGTTTTTTTGTTACGCTAATGCGTATAGTTTTTTTTGACGTTGCATAATGCGTATGATTATTTTTATAAAATTTTGATTTTAATTAAAACTAAAATTGTAGATGTCTTTTCTTCAAAAAAGGTCTAGATGCCAAAAAAAATTATACTTATATATATATTTTGCACCTTTATATTGTAACAAACTATGCATATCTTTTTCTTATTCAAAAAAACTAAACATATATGTTTCCATGACACCAACAATGTAACAAATATAATATCATATAATATAAATTCTTATCATTTTGAAAGACACCAAAAATGTGGTATTCTAATAACGAAATTTGTTATAGAGTATAATTGAAATAGAAAAAACCAACTATTTTGATATTATTTATGTTATTATTTTAGGCTCCTTAAATTGTTTCTCCTATTCAAATATTTAACAAGTCATTTATACGATGATACAGATTTTTATTCATGTTACACAAAATAAACGTTATTGAGTAAATATAGTATTTGTAAAAAAAAAAATATCTTTTATTTTTTAACATTTTTAACCTTCAGAAAATATTTTAAACATTTTTATTTAGGCTTAATTGCACTTTTACCCACTATCTTTTGTCAATTGTGCGATTTTGCACCCCACCGTTTTAAACGAGCTATTTTGCACCCTCTCTTTTGCCCCCTTTATGATTTGATGGTCCCTCATGTGTTTAAGTGATGATGTATTCTATTTTTTATGACGTGTCTTCAATTAATGTGTTCCATCTGTGTAAATTGAATTTTTAAAAAATAAAAAATTGAATAAATTATTTACAAGAAAGGGAGTCACGTGACCCTTCTCATACACCCTCACAAATTTCCCACCACACCCCCCAAACCAGAATCCCTATCTTCTCACCTTCTCCCATGGCTTCTCATTGCAAATCTCTTTCTGTTCTTCTCATCTCAAACAAAACCCTAATCATCTAAACCATTTCATCCCGTTCTCATTTCTGTAAACGAAATCATAATTTTCTGTTTGCAAATCACCTGCTGTTATCACCCTAATCTTGATGGCGAAGGTGGAAAGGTGAAGATGAAGGAAACAACAACGAACAATGATTGTGGAAAGGCGAAGAAGACTGAAACGATGGCTAACAACAACTGTAGGAAAAGAAAGACGAGTGAGTCAATGGCGAAGAAACGGATCTAGAACCAACCATGATTCTGAGATACCAGAGAAAAAAGAGGAACAAAAACGGTTCAAAATCGAGGAACAGAAACAAAATCAGCGAGAAAACCAAAGGAGAAAACGAGCAATTAGGAAGAAGATGGAGGAACAAAGGAGAAAAGAGGAAGAAGATGGTGGTTAGGGAGAAGAAGATCAAAGGAATGAGAAACACGTGACTCCCTTTCTAATTATTCATTTTTAAAAAAAAAATTGATTTACACACCTGGAACAAATTAATTGAAGACACGTCATCAAAATGGGACACATCAGCACTTAAAACACGAGGGACCATCAAATCAGAAAGGAGGCAAAAGAGAGGTTGCAAAATAGCTCGTTTGAAACGATGGGGTGCAAAATCGCACAATTGACAAAAGATAGGGGGCAAAAATGCAATTAAACTTTTTATTTATTATGTTAATTCATAATTCATAACATTTGTTTTGGTCATATCACTGAGGTCCAAAAATTTGATGATACAGTAATTTGTGCATTTAAGATCAGGTTGATTTGATGATACAAAAATTGATCACATAGAAATATGTTATCTTCTTTCCATTTCAGAATGAACAAAGGGAATAAAATTAAATGATGTATTATTATATTTATATATAGGACTTTCAATGTCAAGTGATTATGACTACATTAAGGATCTCAAAAATGATTTGGACATTTGAAAAATAGGATTTGGAGTACTGGATTCTTGGATTGTGACTGATAGTAATGAGAATCAACATATGAAGCTCATTATTTGTGATGCAAATGTTAGATGAGTTAGTTAAGATTTGTTGTAATTTCCTTTATGATTTATCAATGTTACTTATTAGTGTACATTTTGATTTATTTATATTTTTTGTTTCTTTCTCGGATTTAGGGTGATCGAGTTCATGTAATAACTCGATATAGAGAATTGGAGCATTGGAAGGCTTTGATCGAGGAAAACAAGACTTATACTTTGTATAATTGTCATGTGTTTGATAATGACATTACATTTAATCCCTTTAAGGTTGTTTTTGGTAATGGTACAAAGGTGCAGAAGTATGACAAGATAACTAACGTTCTTACTCATGAATTTCGCTTTAAGTCATTTAAGGAAATTCAAGATGGAAAATTCAAAACTGACGTTTTATATGGTATAGTTATGTGCTTTAATTTATTTATGTGTTTTCTCCGATTATAATGTTCTTATAGATGTAATTTTTTTTTAAGAAATCATCGGCCTTCTTCATGAGATTGTCAAGACAACGTCAATTGGGACTGGAAAGAAACCGTGTACGAACACTGTGTTCAAAGATAAAAGGTATTATTTTCTAATTCGTCAGCATCAGATGATAGGATTTTGTATAAGTTTGATAATGACCTGAAAGATGTCTTTCCTTATGCAGTGGGAATATAGTTGATATAACACTATGGGAAAAATACTTCGTAGCTTTATCATTTACCATCTATTTACCATGAGTTCTTTGCTTCCATTTTGTAGTCAATGGCTAGATTTGAGATCCTGCACGGGTTCTATTGTGAAAGAGATGGATTTGGCCAACTGCATATGCAGCAAGGTTTTTAGTTATTTGCAATTTGTTTTGTACCGAACACATTCCAAATGAGATATCAAGGAACACAGAAAACAATCACACTCAACGACAAACAAGCTCAAAAAAGGTATAAGTGTCGCTTGATAACGGCAAAGAGAGCAAGTTGCGAAAAATACTTAGGCGGCCAATGGTTCAACTTTTGCCAAGAACATATGTTAGAGGTAGGTGATAAGCTAATTTTTGATCTAGAGAAGCCACCTAAAAATATGCACGTTCAAGTCGTTCCCAAATAAAGATTTGGTGTTCATGATCTGCACTTTGAACAGATCACCTTAACTCTAATCCTAGACTAGATTATCTTCACTCACCGATGCTACTTCTTTGCTTGATTTCATCTGATGTAAATATGGGAATCAATCCTTTTTTTGGTAACTGTATAACAACAACACTCTTTTTTATAATTTTGGATAATATGTAATCATAATTCACACATCATTGGTTCCAATTGTTGTCATCCTAAATATTATGTCAATTCCTAATCTCATAAACTGATTATATGCTCTCTTAATCAGCCCATATATATTTTATGATGAATCACAATGTTCCGTCGTTTTAACATCTCTTCTTTCAAAGAATTTTTTTATCGAATACGTTATTGAACCCGTGCAAAGCACGGGTTTGTAACTATTTATTTTAAAAAGTATTGACCAATAATTTGGTTGACTAACATATAAATAAAAATTAAATATTCCTTTTTCACAATAAAATTAAATATTCTATGCATATTTTTTTGTGGCATATGCACGTTTAGTTTTTTTATGAACGGAATGCACATTTAATAATTATCAACATTCCTAAATTACTTATTTAAAAAAAACAAATTCCTAAATTACTCTTTCAAAAATAACATTCTAAAATTACTCTTTCTCTAAAAATAATACATTCTAAAATTACTCTCAATCAATTATTTAATTTTTTATGGGGATAAATATTATAATAGTGAGTGGCGATATCATTTTTAAAGTTATATACAACTAATATATAATATTATCAGTTTAGCAAAAAACAATAATATCAAGGATTGAAAATTCTTCCTTTCAAAACATAACGGATTGAAATTTTTTATTAATATTTCATAGTAACATTAATCATTTAATAGATCGTAATAAGTTGTTTTGCATAAATAAGTTGTTTCGAATAAGCTGTTTTGCATAAATAAGTTGTTTCGCATAAATAAGCTGTTTTGAATAAGTTGTTTTGAAAAAAGATATCTTAATAAGTTGTTTTGCATAAATAAGCTGTTTTCAATAAGTTGTTTTTAAAAAGAAATCTTAATAAGCTGTTTTGGATAAATAAATTATTTTTTAAAAAAAGATCATAATAAGTTGTTTTGCATAAATAAGTTGTTTTGAATAAGTTGTTTTTTAAAAAGAGATCATAATAAGCCATTTTGCATAAATAAACAATTTCGAATAAATTGGATTTAAAATAACTAATAAAAAATGATCCATTGAATCTTTAAAATAAGTTGGATGGATTGGATCCATCCATATTTTTTAATGGATGGATTGGATCCAATCCATTAAAAATAATTGTTTGATGGATGGATGGATCAGATGAATTTTATAATTGATGGACCGGATGGATATGAATTTGATGGATCCAATTGCCACCCCGACTCAAGGTGCCACAAGTGCCACATACATACATACAAATAAAAGAATAACAACAATATTTTCTTGCACCTTCGAGTTGCATATTTTAATATTAATATAAAAGTACGAGCTTGTTGTGACAAACGACGTACTATATAGTAGTTCATCATAAAAAGAAAATGTATAGGATTCCGCACAAAAAGTACGTTTCATAAAGAACCAATATCTTTTTATTCAAAGGATTGTCTTTGTTATGCCAAAAAAGAAATATATTGTCATCAACTTTAATTGTCCCCTCAGTGACATCATCAATTTGACTTAATCACTCTTAGTACTTGTAGCACTCTATTTATTTTAGAAAAACGTTAACTAGTACTAGGTAAGGAAACACATATAATAGAAATATCTTAGAAATTATGTAGTCAAACTTTTAAAGGTGTAAAAAGTGTTTTTTTCGATATTTTTTATTTTATATAGCCAATGAAATTTGTATGCCCGATCCAATTTTTATTGCAATTGTACTGTAGTTGTAGAGCAAGCATTGTCTAAAGCAATTGAAAAAAATCTTTAGTTTTCAATCCTCAATTCCTTAAAAAAAATTAAGACGTCTTTCTTATGAGTACTCCTTTCTTATTAGCTCATTAAAAATTACGACGTCTTACTTAATAGCTCAAGATCAAGACAGAAATGTGAGTCCTATATGATTAACATTTCAACATAATATTCAATTTCGACATCGTGCATAACTGTAATATCAACATTGATGCACTACGCTCGGACTATTTTACTGAAACTCGGGAGTGTCCAACACAGGAAGATTAGTGTTGAACATCTATGACATATTTTAAAAAATAGTTTCATTGATGAAAAGATTATTGGTAAGTTGGTAACCAATTCCTACACTATTATTATACATTACAAACCACTATAATCTGCATGTATTGTTGATCGACCTTGAGACTGTTCATCATACAATCCCCTAAAAATAATCCTAGTCCAAAAGGAACTAACCTATCATAATAACAAGATAATAGAAAAGAAAAAGGCAAGTGCCCGTAAAATAGTTTCTTCTTGAGGAAACCTGTTCTGCCTTCCCCTTTTGTGTCCCAAAATTCCCTAGAAGCAGTACTTAATCTCACAAAAAACATCTTTAAGCCATCTTGTAAATAACATATCTAATAGCAAGGATGCCATAATCCAGAAAGATGAACAACCGGGAAAATCACCAGACATCCCTAAGGTAGCGTCCATCCATCTGGAGTTTTTTCACCGTAGCCTCCGCCTTTGAAGAGTCTGCATTTTCCTGAAATTCAAACAGATGTAGTTTCATCTAGTTAGGTACGGAGTGCATATCCCGTTACAAGAAAAAATACAAGTTGGGTTGATCCAAATAAACAATTTAGTACTGAAATTTTCACCACATAAAGAGCAAGAGCAACTTCTGTATTTGTGTTCCAAAAACTAACTTATAAACCATTGACAACTTCCATAACCATATAAATGTAATATTTTAGTCATCACTTAGCAATATTATACTCATCACTTGCAATATTATTAAGCATTTATTCTAAGTGAAGAGGCATAAGCAGAATATATAAAAAATTCCTTTTATTTTCTAATACTACGTGGTTATGGTCTTTGAAAATCAAAACTCTTTATGTGTATGATAAGGAACAATAGAAGTTGAGCCTCCAATAGGGAGGGATGATGAAAGACAATCAGCACCTGCTGCTGGACAATGGTGTGAAGAGTTCGATGAACATCTCTGGCCATGCCCTTGGCATCACCACATACATAAAGATAACCTCCCTGAGAAATGAGACTCCAGAAGTATGATGCCTGCACATAAGAAATTTGAGGCAGTAAATAATTAATTCAGTGAAATTTGTTCCTCAATAGCCAACTACCCTCACTTACTTTATCCATCATTTTGTGTTGAACATACTCCTTTTCAGGCCCCTCTCTAGAGAATGCAACTATCAACTCTGACAGAGAACCTTGTTCCGCAAAATTATTCAGCTCATCCTCATATATAAAATCCTATACAAATAGCAAAAATGAAAAATCACAAATTGCTCAGGAAATCCATTTGGACTGGAAGTGCATTGCATAATTAATTAATTTACCATTTGACGGTTCCTGCACCCGAAGAATAGTAATGCAGGACCAAGTTGAACACCGTCCTCTTTGAGAGCAAATCTCTCCTGGGTAAATCAAATATCAAACAAGAATTAAGAACAAGTAGATTTTTGTAACAATTTCGTTTCACCGGAATTGTTATTCAGAAGAATAAATTGATTAAAAATTCTGTTTTTATTTCTTGTATGATAATAATTATAACTTTATTATATTTTAAAATACTTGCAATTAAAATTGTAAACTACAATGCCAATTGTCATCCAAACAAAGCCTAAAAAAACAGTTAAAACGGGACAGTATGGATGAAAAAATGTCTGCATCCAATTTTGCTTCATAGGAGAAGCACCGATTTATTGCTACTCATTAACAACAGATTTTCGGCTTAAGCGACTTTTATCCATGTATATTCAAAAATTAAAGTAAGTTATTTTATTACAATTATATGTAGCTTCTGTTCATAACAATACAGCAAAGTGCAAACAGACTATAAAGTATAGTGACATAGAGTTTCCTAATCATGATAGAATCAAAATTAGGTACTCTTCATTTTGGTTCACAGTTTTAATTCTAATATGGTTTCCCATCATTCATTTTCAATTCAACCCGCATCCCTGCTGCATATTGTCACCATCTAAGAGTCTGGTTTTATCAAAATCATAAAATTACATATATCCCTAAAATACTCACATACCTGTAAAAATCCCCTAAAAGGTGCTAAACCAGTACCAGGTCCAACCATAATAATAGGAATTGAAGGATCGGCAGGTAGCTTGAAATTTGATGGCCTGATAAAAATGGGAGCCCAGCTACAGTCACGGCTTTCCTCTGAGGGAATAGCATTCTGATCAGTCATGAGAGCGATTTAAGTCAGATACAGCATAGCATGTTTGGGTACTGCACCCAAGGGGAAGGAAGGGATCTTAAACATGACAACAAAGGGTCGAGCATGCAGAAACAGGGAGCATATGATTGCATGAAAGTGTACCAATTGCAAATGGGGTTACCTTCATCCAGGTTGAACATACTCCTTTGTGAATTCTGCCAGTTGGAGTTGGACCTTCTACCAGGGCACAAGTTACGTGTACCCTTTGGGGGGCAAACCTGGACAATTAAAAGATGCATTATTTCTCATTCAGTTATCTTATAAAGCTTCAGTAACATAATTTGATAGGATAAGCTAACCACCTAGGAGATGATGAAATAGAATAATAACGAGGCTGTAAACGAGGGGCTATGGCAGCAAAAAACACACCGAGGGGTGGTTTTGCTGATGGAAAATCAGCCATCACCTCAAGAAGACTTCTATGGCTTCCAACAACCCACTTGGAGTATTCATCCTGGAAGACAAAATTTGAAAATATCATTAAAAGCAGGGGGAAAAGAAAATTCCAAACTTAAAAACAAGAGATAGGAACAGTACTATAGCAATTTATTTTACCTTTCCCTGAGGAGATGAGAGAAACTTCAATCTTTCCGCTTCACTGGGCTCAGAAGCATGAGCAGCTAAAGCAATTAAAGCAGCCTGAAAAACAAGAATATCTAAACTAATTCTTCATATTTTAAATATAAAACAAGGACAAATTCTATTGGGATGTACAAATATAATAAGTAAAACCAATTATGTATTTTTATGTATTTAATAAGAAAAGAAAACAAATGGCAAACATGTGAAATGAAGATCATGTAAAACCTTTCGTGGGGGGTTCAAGAGATCTGCATAACGTGCTAATGCAGTGCGAACTGTGCAAGGACCAGGGAAAGGAGGTAGAAGAGAACCACCTATGGAAGTGCCATCCTCATTATCAGTGTGAAGAGAAAACAGCAAATCTAAATCCTGACCCAACAACTTCCCAGCTTCTCTAACAGTTTCATCACAGTTATCAGCATAAACACCCACATGGTCTCCAGTTTCGTATCTGGGAAAGATAAGACAAAAGCCATCAACAGCTTTTCCAGTCAGTTCTTGAAAATTGTAAAATGGGGGGGAGGGGAAATTGGAAAACTGATGAACATTTTCGTTTCTTTTTTATCCTTAAAGCTAACAATAATTATTCTTTTAAGAATGACGAAAAAAAATCCTTATAAAATAATTCCATTCTACAATGTATCCTACCAGGACTTATTTATCGATTTAATAATTGTACGATATCCAGTAAAAAAATTAACAAATGTATTTGAAGTAAGAGAAAAGAATAATAATTGACCATTGGAATTGTTATTATTTTCTCGTTTACCACAAAAAGATGATATGGCTATTTGTCAACAAACACAATCCAACTTACGTTACGCCAGTCCCTGATACATCAAACTCCAAATGTATACAAGAACGGTCAGACTGAGGTTTATGAAGCTCCCTTCGAACAGCGACATTCGCCCTTCAAGAAAAGAAACAACAGGTTTGTTTTAGCCTTGTTTAGTGAGAGAATAGTTATAAAATTGGCATGCATAACTCCACACACCTGCAAGGATGATGAATATCAAATACAGCACCCCCATTTGCCGCGTTAAAGTGATTCTCGTAGGACGGCGTGACAGTGGGGTCGTGAAACACTACTCGATATTCAGAAATAGCAGCTGTATAAGGAGTAGACACAGTATTTACATCATCCTCATCTCGGAGCAACTGATCCAACTCAGGCCACAGAGATTCTTTCCTGCATAGCAAAAGCCAATTCATAACATTTAAAATGCATAAATGCAGGAATACATTTCGTGTAATTGTTATGTACAGCAATTGCATACTACACTTCTAAGAACAATATAACATAGGGAGATGGATAGCAGTAGCAATATAACTATACTTACCAGGCATTAAAATCATCCTCAATGGATTGATCATCATCACCCAGTCCAAGTGGAACAAGACGCTTTGCCCCTGCAGGAAACACAACAATACATGTAAGAAGATACTTATGCAAAGCAGTGACTACTTTAACACCATTCTTAAGTCTTTTATATATGTTTTGCTATTTAGATTAGATATGTGCTGCTTTTACTAGCTATGCATCTAACTTCAAAGCACTTGGGTGTTTTGTTATGCTCTTCGGAGTTGTGAGAAAGAAAAAGAAAGAATTGCGGAGGAACAATCAAATAATCAGGGTATATAGCGCTGCCAAGGGTAGTGTTCCCTTCTTGTAAAACAGTTCTACTACAAATGTCAACAATGCCTCCTTCCTCCACTTACAACAATATTAACACATGTATGTGAACATTTTTGGGAGGGGTAACCTTGGCGCAACTGGTAAAGTTGTTGTCATGTGACTGGAAGGTCACGGATTCAAGTCCTGGAAACAGTCTCTTGTGTAAAAAACAGGGTAAGGTTGCGTACAATACACCAAATGGTGGGACCCCTTCCCGAACCCTGCGTATGCAAGAGCTTTAGTGCACCGAGTTGCCCTTTTTTATGTGAACATTTTTGGGAAGAGGCATGTGAACTTAAACAGGAATCTTAAGTACAAATGGAAGACATGACAAGATGTATCATGCTCCAGTTTTAATCAATAAAAATGGGGCAGAAATCCAATTTAATACTTTTTTTTTTACCAATCCAATTTAATACTTTTGAAAATACAGGTTATGAAATAAAATACCTTGTTCACTGAGATCGTCATCAACAACTTTACCTATCTGTTTCAAAACAACAACATCAGAATCAAATGATGAAACTCTGTTCCTTTTATAATATGAAAACACTGTATTTTACCTTGTTAAAATGTTCATATTGCCTGTTACCTAGGCCAAAAACACCATATGTGAGCTGTTGAAGCCAGGTTCCCCTCTCTTCTTTACCCTACAATTAAGGCCCTCCAAAACTTAGAATCACGTTAAGCCAAATAAAATCCTAAAACATACAATTTACTTAAAAGTGGTGTAATGTAACAACAAACCTCAGTAAACCATTTATAGAATCTTGCGGCATTGTCAGTTGGCTCTCCATCTCCATAACTGCCGTGTCAAGTTCAAATGGACCATATTATTATACATTTCAAATAATTAATAAATGCATTTTAATCTTTTTTATGTACAGAAATCTTACGTTGCCAGCATGAAAAATGCAAGAGTTTCTTTCTTCAGCTTCTCTTCATATTGATCATCATCCACTGCATAGTCATCCTAGTTCAGATTCAAAATACATACATCAGTACTTCAGCCAAAGAAATAGTTTAAAAACTGAAGATCCGGTAAAATAATATCACAAGCCTTCCAGAACTCCCCTAGTGAGAAACCGAACATTAAAAAAAATATGGCTCACTAATTTACAGCCACAAGGGAAGGATTGTGGAAATTTCGTTATTTTAATATAACGTACCATATCAACAACTTTGACAAATGCTTTTTCATATCTTGCCTTGATCTCCTCTGCCAATGCCTGTATTAAAAATAAAAAAGTAATTATACAGCCCATAGATTTGAAGATGAACTGTATTGCCCTGTGGGGAGAATGTGGTTGGGTACCCTAGGTTGAACATTTCAACCACACTGGAAAAAGGGAAACTAATTTCAACTTTGTAAGTACATTTCCATAAGCTAAAATCATTTCTAGCTAAAATATGTTCACAATTAGCCAAGTACGAAGTCGTGTTTTATGGCCAAGCGATATAAACAAAACACGTGTTTTTTGTTTCATTCAAAAATCAGAAAGAAAAAAATAGATCACTAGTATATGACTATCTTTAACTAGTTTCCTGTATTGATTAACTACTCAAACATTACATTCACTGTAAAAATAGAAAACCAGAACTTTCAATTACCAAACCCTAAACTACTAACTGCTAAGTAACCGAATGACAGACACTCTTCAAGATTTTGACTATTTTACCATCTAGTACAGCATTTAGCAATAAGAAAGACATGCCTCAAGTATGAAATGATATTCGAAGAAAACAGTGGAGAATTTCAAAAGAGAGTTTGGATGGCAATTTTGATTTTGAAGGGGAACAAAAATAACGATGTTCACAATATTACTTAATATTTATATGATATTTACGAAATCAATTTTATTTTCATATGACGTATCCTCTGCTTTTGAGTTGTTGTTGTCGGTGGCAATTTGAAAATAATTTAGTACATGTTCAGAATCACGGTGAGTATGACAAAACCACAATGTCATCATGATATTAACTTTGTTCAAGCTCTGAAGTGTAGTTTTAGCCAAAATCATTGTGGCACCCTGTGATTCCACCAAATTCACCATGATTCCAAACATGCCCTGATGGAAGCTAAAGCTAGTGAAACTGAAAGGCATGGTAAGTGTGCAACTGTGTTTGGCTCAGCAGTGACGAAAAATTGATTTTGAGTGAATTGATTCTGGCTAAAGGTGAGTTGAGAGTAAAGTCATTTATGTTTCAATAAAATCATGAAAAATGAGTAGAAAAATAAATTTGAGTGAAAGAATCAATTCTAGATTCAAAAGCTCCAATTTCTAGGTCAGAACAAAATCAATTCTACTCTAAAGCAACCAGACTTTCATAATCAATTTTACACCTCTTATTCCATAAGCTAATTCAATTTCATAGCAGGAAAAGTAAACGAATAGTATAATTTTTTCGCAAGAAACAAAATAAAGACAAAAACAATAAATTGAGCTATGTAAGCTCCTACATAAACGACAAACGAATAATAATAATAATATCCTTTATTCAAGAATAATAGATTCAATTCAACAAAAAAAAAAAAGGATCTAACACATTGGATTGGATCTTATACCTTAGCGAATCCTTCAGCAGTACCAGTTTGAGTACCAAAGAAAACGGTAACTTTGGTTTTTCCATCAGCAATATCAGCATCATCATCTTCTTCTTTTACCAAGGACTTAGGAACTATAACCGGTTTCAATTCTTTGCTCCGATCCGAAGATTTCTTCCATAGAAAGACGAGAAGTCCAATTATGACGGCGGCGGAGGTGGTGACGATGAGAACAACCGAATCGGAAACGGAGTCGCCGAGGGAAACTCCGAGTACGGATTCGATTGTACGGACTAAATCGGAATTGGAAGAAGTCATGGATGGAGTCAACAATTGAGTCAAAATCAGTTCAAGATTTGTTCTCTCTCTGAACCTAACCTGGGAGAAGAAGAATAAGAAGGGTGGGGAGAGAGAGAGAATTGAGAGAGATTTGTGATTGGTGTCAAATGAATGTCGTGTATGCAAATTTCGACAAATCGAACCAGACGAACTCTCGCGGCGTTGACATCCACCACACGAAAAGCGAGTTTTATTTTTCTTTTTTTTACTAATATAAAAATGGGAGTTTTCTCGTAACTTTTCAATACTACAGTCAAACAAAATAAAAGTTCTCTGCTTTTTTTAGGACAAAAATTTCAATGCTTTGCGTTATCTTTATCTCACCTTTGAGTAAAAAAATATTTCATCCGTCCCATATAAAAATATCGTACTTATTAAGAAAAACATAGTGGATTTAAAACTATTAACAAAAAAACTCACATTTCTTCCCCTCTCTCTTCTTTCCTTCTCAAACGCTAGTCGTCATCCCTTTCTTCTTCTTCTTGTTAAATGGATGATTTTTTGGTCATAGTTGTTTTTCCTTCTATCCTAATTAAATAAGTGATTTCACATATTTTCTGTTTTCTTTCGTTTGTTTTTGGGATTTTGTCGTCTCTAAACGACTCTGTTTGTTTTGATTTCCCGTCTTTGTGCGGTGTGTTTTTGATTTCCCGTCTTAGTGCGGTGTTTATTTGATTCAGGTTGAAAGATTAGCTTTGAGCAAGTGCAAATCCGATCAATGACA
>Ga0228711_1006785_pt1 | contig 16839 bp, 19 predicted proteins | sample MedpolnodulmetaG_2_FD_177996 | JGI IMG/M metagenome (GOLD analysis project Ga0228711, IMG submission 177996) | Root nodule microbial communities from Medicago polymorpha collected in Santa Monica, California, United States - brown nodules | ecosystem: Host-associated > Plants > Roots > Nodule...
TTTTTCATTCTTAACCTATAGCAACGGGGTATTGGAACATCAGTTGCTAAATTTTATCTATAGCAACTCTTTTTTCTGCAGTTGCTAAAAGTGACCGTTGCTATATGGCAATTTTCTTGTAGTGATACAGAATTAGACCATCCCTTCTTTTATGTAGAAACTTATTTTGTGGTTTTCACATACTCCAATTGAATTCAAATAATCTATCAACGATCAATTTGGACAATTCATTGGAAAATTAGCAACTATTGCATATGTGCAATATTAGACAATCAATTAGACCATCCCTTCTTTTACATATTTGTGAGTTTGTCTAATATGGGCAATATTGCACATATTAAAGCAACTAAAAGTAGCAACTATTCATTGGAAAATAACAATTTTTTGTTAAAAGGTTAAATATTTAAATAAAATGCACAAGTTCCAAATACAAAATTACTATTTTGAACTTCTTAACATGTGCAAAGAAAAACTCTTGACATATCTCTATTGATTTTGATTTGTGTGCGCCTCCCAATGCTATATGGTGTTCACTCTTTACTAGTCATCCCAATTTTGGTTATACAAATAACACAATTCTAATTAACAAAAATATACTTGCATGTGTTTGTCTCAATACAAATATTTAACTACTTTAAGCTCTCATTGGTAAGAAATAACTAAACAATTGAGTTTGGTTAATAAACTCCATAAAAAACGAGTTGTTAATATAACCTGATTTCGATTATCGTATGGAACAATCTTAAGTGGCTTACCTGTCGAACTCTAAATTATTAAGGTTCATTTTCCTCTAAGAACCAGTGGATTAAAAAAAACTATAAGTTCGTAAGATTTTTTTTTGTCGAAATTAATCTTTTTTTTTTTGAAGTGAAAACAATTTTCATTAAGCAAAAGCTGGAACACAACCATCATGATTACAAGGCACGACATTAACAGCCATATTAACAGAGGACAAAGGGCTATTAGGAGCTACCCCATGCCAGGTTCTATCACCCACAATCTTAGCCAAAGAAACCAAATTATGGGCATCACAGTTATGATTCTTACTAACAAACATAACAGAAACATCTAGCATAGGAGACATAAGGTCCCTACAATCTTGGACTATGAAATTAATAGCTGCAAAAGTTGATCTTCCATTGATAGCATTGACAACATTGCTTGCATCAGAGAAAAAGGAGGCAGATGTAATGCCTTGTGCACTAGCAACTTGAATGGCCCATCTCACCCCCAATGCTTCAGCCATAAGAGGATCCACATATATGTTATCTCTTTTACACAATCTCAGCACAGTTTCACCCACCTGGTTTTTCACAATCAAGCCCCATCATGTTGTTCCCCCGTTACCGCAACCAGCATCCACAAAGATAGAGAACAAAGTTGAGCTTGTTCGAGTTGGGGGGTTAACCTCTGCTCTTCTAGTACATCTTCTAGGATTGGCCTCATTATATTCATGGACAAAGCTCATAGCCTCAACAGCCAGCCGAGAAGGATTCAGGGGAAACCCTTTAAAAACTGATGAATTTTTAGCAGCCTAGAATTTCCACAAGAGAGTGCAGAAAAACTGAACACCCAAAGGGTCTTTGCACGTGAACCATTTCAACAGCCAGGCATGTAAATCAATATGCCCCGGAATGTGGGAACCAAGATATGATGCAAACAGCGACATTTTAAAGAGATCACGGTTTAGGAACAAATGCTTTGCAGATTCATCCTCTCTATGGCACAGTGAGCATTGAAGATCAAGAGTGACACCTTTCTTTTGGAGATTCGTTCTGGTTGGCAAGATGTTGTCTGCAAGACGCCGCATGAAGTTTTTAATTTTGTTGGGGATAGGTACACACCAAATCTCTTTCCAAAGTTGATTTCTTTGCGGACAAGAAGGCCCTGGTTGCATTCTGGACTTTTCATCACAAAGGAGATGGTATGCCGACCGGACCGAGTACATCCCATCTTTGTCACACTTCCAAACTAGAGAATCTGAAGGGAGCCTAAAGGACAGTGGAATACTTACAATCTGTTGAGCTACATCCCTTTCAAAACAAGAGGAGATTGGATCCCTGTTCCATTGCTTTGTATCCTCATCAATTAATTCTGACACAAGGGCATCTGCATTTAGTGGAATGTCTGGGTTGTCAAAATCAAGACGGTGTTGTTCCGGAATCCACTTGTCCCCCTATATCTGCACTTTCCTACCGTTTCCAATCTTCCAAAAAACCCCTTTATCAACGAACTCACGGGCACTAAGAATACTTCTCCACGCAAAACTTGGTTGATATCTTTCCTTTGCTGTCAAAAAGTTGTCGTTTGGGTAGTATCTGCTCTTAAAGATTTTTTCCAGCAAGGATGTTTCACCTGAAACTAGTCTCCAGCAATGTTTCCCTAAAAGGGCTTTATTGAACTCACCCATGCCTCTAAATCCCATACCACCATCAACCTTAGCTTTGGAGAGCCGCTCCCAACTCATCCAATGAATTTTCCTCTGCTCCGCATTTGATCCCCACCAGAATTTTGCAATGTTTCCCTAAAAGGGCTTTATTGAACTCACCCATGCCTCTAAATCTCATACCACCATCAACTTTAGATTTGGAGAGCCGCTCCCAACTCATCCAATGAATTTTCCTCTGCTCCGCATTTGATCCCCACCATAATTTTGCAAGCATTGAGTCAATTTCCTTACAGCATCCCACATGCAGTCGGTAACAACTAAGGATGTAATTTGGAATTGCTTGTGCTACCGCCTTAATGAGCATTTCCTTGTCAGCTCTGGATAAAAACCTCTTCTTCCATCCTTTAACCTTCTTCCAAACCCGGTCCATGACAACGGAAAAGATTACCTTCTTTGATCTTCCAAAAGGAATAGGGAAACCAAGGTATCTCGACTGAGCCTCTAGTGCCTTTGCTCCCATCATATTGCAGATCATGTTTTTATCTACTGAATGCACGTTTCGGCTAAAGGAGGCTTCAGACTTGTCAAGGTTCACAACCTGTCCCGAGGCTTGTTGGTAAGTTGCAATGATGTTAAGAATTTTGGATGCTTCATGGGAATTTTCTCTAGAGAAAAGGAGGTTGTCATCTGCAAAGAACAAATGGGACAGCTGGGGGGCTGATCTTGCCACTTTAATCCCATGAAACTCCTTTGTGGAAGATGCTTTGTGAATTAAACCTAAAAGCACATCAGCACACACAATAAATAAATAAGGTGAGAGTGGATTGCCTTATTGCAAACCCCTTTCAGGCGTAAAAGATTTGCTAGGCTGACCATTAATCAAGATCTGGTAAGACACAGATGATATGCATCTCCAAATAAGATCCACAATCTTCACAGGGTACCCTATAGAGATGAGAGCTTGGTACACAAATTGCCATTCTACCCGATCATAGGCCTTTGACATATCTAGCTTGAGAGCCATAACACCCTTTTCCCCTTTTCCCTTTTTCTTCAACCAGTGGAAACACTCCATAGCTATGAGAGCATTATCAGTTATCAACCTTCCTTGAACAAAGGCATTTTGCTCTATATCAATGACATCTCCCAAAGTGTGTTTCAATCTATTTGTTATAGCTTTCGTCACAATCTTCATAACCACATTACAGAGACTTATTGGTCTGAAGTCTTTTGGAGTTGATGGATTTTTGCCCTTGGGAATCAGAACCAGGAAAGTCTTGTTTATGTCATGGGGCTGTTCACCGGTGTTCAGAATACTGAGAGCTAAATCCTGGACCTCCCTCCCCACAATATGCCAATACTTTTGGAAGAAAAGAGCAGGTAGCCCATCTGGGCCAGGAGCCTTCAAGGGATGCATCTAGTTAATGGCTTCAGTAATCTCCTCCCAGGTAAAATTGCTTTCGCAGCAGTGTCAATGATCATCAGAGAGCTTCCCTTTTACCACCTCACATGTTTCGACGATGTTTGACAGATTTGAAGAGGAGAAGAGGTCATCAAAGTAATTAATGAGCACTCTTTCAACTTGTTCTTCTCCCTTCCACCAAACGCCATTCTCATCCTTAATCTTCTTAATGTTATTCACCTTAGCCCTTTGGTTTGCTTTGTTGTGGAAGAACTTTGTGTTGCGGTCTCCATCTTTCAACCACACGGTCGTACTCCTTTGTCTCCACATAGTTTCTTGTTTCTTGAGTAGTTGCTCATATTCCTTTTCCAGTGCTTTGTACCGCCTACGGTAACAGCCCGATTTTCGCTAGATTTGATTTTTAATTGTTTTTAATTGTTTTAATATGTGTTTATTTGTGCTTATATGTGATTAATTGCCTCTGTGTGTATTTTGGTTGAATTTAGTGGATTTCGGTGGTAGAAGGGTATTATGGTCATTTTGGACTCAGGGGTATTTTGGACATTTTGTATGTAAGGGTAATTTAGTAATTTCATGGTGAGGATTATTTTAATGCTAAAGTGAGAGCCATTATTATTTTATTAAGTTACTAGTGGGTTGTAGTAATTTATTTTATAACCGGTAAGTGATCGTTATTATTATTTTTAACCGTTAGTGGATAGAAACTTTGGGAGTTGATTTATAAGTGTTGTGAGCCCATTAAGACATTAAGAGGGTTAAGCCCAGTTGTGTAGAGACTATATAAGCATTAGTCATTAAAGAAAATAGGGTTACACAATCATTTTACAAAATTTTGAGAAGAGGTAGAAAGAGAAAGGGGCAAGAGGAACAGAGGAAGGCTGTAGAGAAAGCTTGAAGAACCAAGAGGAGCTAGGGATTATAGGAGCGTAATTGAAGCTTTTGCTAGGATTATTGCTTATTGAGGTAAGAGAGTTTGATTTCATTCATAAGTGAATAGAAACTTACTTGTTGAATAAGTGATTATTATGAACTTACTTGTTGAAATTCGTGCTCTAGTTTTAGTGATATGTTTGGGTGTGTTAATTTTGTTGATAATTGAATTGTTGATGATGAATTTGCATGTTCATGATATATATATATATACACACACACACACACACACACACACACACATATGGATACTTGAGGAATTATGACATGATGTTGTTGAATTGTGATTGAATACATGATTATAAGTTGTGGTTGTTGTTGATTGTTGTTGATAATCTCATATCAGGGTTTGGGTATGAATTATGATTGAAGTTGTTGTAGTTGAATTGAGTTGTTGAGAAGAATTAAATTTTGGTTGTTGTTGAAAACTTGTGTTTTGAGAAAATAGCTTTTAAACAATTTCATAAGTTATTCAAATGCCATGAAACGAGTGTATTCGATGTGTTAGAATCACGGGTCATGCCTTGGATCATTTTTGATGAATGGGGGACTTAACCCTTCGATTTTTGAGCGAAAATGGCGAAGACCCGAGGCCAAAACACACGAAAACGCGCGTTTATGGAGCGCTGCGCCTGAGCAAGGGCGCTAGGCGCCCATAGTCAGAGAGCTAGCACTAGGCGCGCAGGACAGGACAACGGGAACGTTGTTCCGTGTCCAGGTGCTTAGGGGCAGTCGTGTAGGGGTCTTGTGCGATCGCTTTGAAGTGTTCTTTTGCTGTTTTCACTTACTTTTCTACTGGAACATAATTGGCTTTGTTGAAACTTAGATTTTCCAAATGGTTTGAAACTTGTAATTGTGTCGTTTCGGTTTTTTGGATTTTGTCAGAAAATGAACTTTTGTGAATTAAAAGAATTACAAGCTTGGTCTACAGTTCATATTGACTTAGACAAGGCATGTAATGTCTTAATCATGCCAAACTTGATTTTCGGGTGGGATTGTGGAATATGTGAACTTGGGATTTTCTCATACGAACTTAGGCTAATCTTTGAACTAATTCTTGATAGTTCGTAAGTGGCATATGCTCATACTTATATTATTAATTAAGATCGAGTTGTAGGTTTTCAAAATTGAACAAGTTACTTTGCTTTGAAAAGTATCAATGTTGGCCGTTTTGCTACTTGATACGGACTTTGTTGAAAATGGTTCTTTAAAGCTGATTACCTTATAAATCTTTCGTGAATAACTTTATATGATTAAATGAAGATATGTGAATGATTGTTAGGTGTTGAATATGATGTTATCATAAAGTGTTGTATTTTCTCCTTTACTTGAATTGTGAGAAAGTGTATAAAATTGTTGAGCCATATTATGAAGGTTATGTTGATTAATGTATATATGACACTTGATGTTGATTTTTTTTGATAATATGGCAAGGACTCTTATTTGAATTATGAATTGTTGATTGTGTGGACATAAATACTTGATAATGCAATTGTTGATGAACTAATCAATGTAAATGGAGGTGTACTTTTACATTGTTGTTGGTGGATGTATATGTTGAAGGTTTTGCATTATTGGATCTTTGCTTGTATGTCCATGCATCATAAATCATATCGAGTCATATGAGAAATGTAAAAGGAGGTGTACTTTTACATAGTTGAATCGTAAGAGGAGGTGTACTCTTACATAAGATGTTCTGTTGACATCTAGTTGTCGGTAATATGGTACCACATGCATATATGTGTCGTATATAGGCGCATATCATATTGGCATGAGTCTTAAGTGATGTATGTGAATGATGGCCGTCGTTGGTAAGTGCGTTCGATGAATATATACTCGTGACACTGTAATTGCTGTGTGTATATGCATATGAAAGTTAATTGCTCCTGATAATTAATTGAGACTTAATTTGATTCATTTATGTCCAACTGTTTATGTTGATTATGATTGATGTGAAACTAACCCCCAGCGGTTTTGACCGCCTACCTATTTGTATGAATGGGTAGACGGAGTGCAGGAGTAGTTTGCTTTTGGTGAGTGCTTGGATAGCGGGAGCTAATCTCCGTTATCGTTTATTGGAGTCTTAGATTAGGCTCTGATGTAGGACGTCGGTCTTTATGTTTTGTTGGATCTATTTGTTATTGAGATTTGATCCATATGTCGGGATTTGGAGATTTTATATGATGATGTATATTGATCTTAGGTCATGTATGATTTATATCCGCTGCGATTGTTGAGAATTTTTATAAATGCATGTTGTTTGAATTTGTTTTGTTGAAGACGTAGCGTCTATTTCTTGAATAAATGCTTTCTTCGCGTGTTTTATCGCTTTAATAGAAATAGGGTGTTACACCTACGGTCTTCAATAGATTCAGACCACAAAGCTTGATCCTTTAATCTCTCCTTTATCCTTATAATGTCCTTCTTTAACTCCCCTAGGTTATGGTCACCAAAAGCGCTCCCCAAGTATTTCATGCTGTCAAGTTTCTGAATGCAATGAGTAGGAATCCGCCCCTAATTCTGTTGCACCAGATCTTCGCAATTAGTCTCTTTGGTCCAGCTCTCTTCAAAACGAAATACTCTCTTTCTTCTATTATTCTGTTGAGGAGAGTGCTCTTGACAGATGAGAATGGCTGCATGATCCGAACCAAATCTAGGCAGATGGCACACTTTGATGGGGGAAAACCGATTCACAAATTCCTCGTTCCCAAGAGCCCTTTCAAGCCGGCACTGAATACTTTTCTCTTCTTCACGCCCATTTGACCATGTGAATTGGTAGCCTTCAAACCCAAGATCAGATAAGTTCCATTCTGCCACCACTTGTCTTCCCAAAGCTAACTGAGTTTGGCTTCTATCATTACCTCCTTTTTTTCTCACGGGAATCTAGTATATCATTAAGATCCCCACAACACAGCCACTTTCCCGTAACTTGTCTTGCTAAAGAGTCAATTAAGAGCCAAGTTTTCCTTTTGTGTTGTTCCTCCGGAAAACCATAAATACAAGACAGCCCCCAAGGCACACCACTTTCCTCATCATCACACATCCCATGAATATGGTTCAAAGAGTAAGAGTTGATAACAATATGAATGTGCTCCATCCTTTTTTCTCATGGGAATCTAGTATATCATTAAGATCCCCACAACACAGTCACTTTCCTGTAACTTGTCTTGCCAAAGAGTTAATTAAGAGCCAAGTTTTCCTTTTGTGTTGTTCCTCCAGAAAACCATAAATACAAGACAGCCCCCAAGGCACACCACTTTCCTCATCATCACACATCCCATGAATATGATTCAAAGAGTAAGAGTTGATAACAATATGAATGTGCTCCATCCACATTAGAGATAAACCCCTTGCTCTTTCACGCCCCGTACCTTTACAATCAACAGACAGACAATTTTTGAAACCCATCTTTATTCTAATACTTTCAAATTCAGTAGCTTTTAATCTTGTCTCCATTAAGAAGACTATTTGGGGGTTTTCAATATGGGTGAGCCTTAACAAGGCTCGAACTGCCTGGGGACTCCTTAACCCCCGACAGTCCCAACTTAGGATTTTCATGGTTCTTAGCGGTGTTGGTCATCAAACACCACTGTTCCTGATGATTCAATTGGTTCCTCCATTGTTACATCTCTTCTGTTTCTTTTATCCATTCCCCAACCAACCTCAAATTGCCCTTCAGTCACCACTACCTCCACAAGTGAGCGCTTACCCAATTCCTTAACAACAGTTTTTGCAGCTTTGCAGTTTTGAGGCTTTGTAGATTTCTGTCGCACCCACTTCTTACCATTCCCTTCCTTGCCTTTCTTTCCTGCAGTAGCTTTTTTTGAAAGAAAAGATATGGACACTTCCCCTAATGACTCTGCAACACCTTCAACTTCATTCTGCACTTCCTGTTCACCCCCCACCTCCTTCATTGTAGTTTCTGCAGGCTTCACAACAGTAAGTTGCTTCTGAGTTGGAGCTTTAATAGGTGTCCTCTGTTGTTCAACTTCTTCCTCCCTTTCCATTGCAGTTCCAGAATTCTGACCTTTGCTATTGCTGTGTGAGGGAAAGAGGTTTTTGCTGCAGGCACTAGAACTTGATTCCTTACTCGCCTCATATGTAACTTTTGGGAGAGGTGACGCCCTAAGCCAAGGGCTATAAGCTTGGTCTTTTTCCTCCAGTTCACTGAAACCATCAGCATCAGGGTCTTCACCCTCTTCACAATCACGCATCTGATGTCCTATCCTCCCACAAGCAAAACAAAAATTTGGCAGTCTTTTATACTTGTAGTCAACCCATATGTCCTTCCCTTGAAAGTGAAGCTTTGAACCCCTCTTTAATGGCTTAGTGAGGTTTATAGAGGCTCTAAGTCGTAGAAATTTTCCCATCCTGTTAATTTCCTTCAAGTCCATCTCCTCAAATATTCCCATATTGTTATCCAGTTTCTTCGCCAGAGCTTCAAAGGGAGATCATATACACGAACCCAGAAAGAGGCTTTGTCCATTGCTAACTCAGATGGTTGTTCATTCCCAGAAATTTGATTGAGAATGAGTAAGTTTCTTTCAAAACTCCATGGACCGTTTTTCCACACCTGCTCTGCCTCCCTCTTCGATGTAAACTTGAACAGGAACAGGTTCTTGTTTAAATCTTGTATTTCTATCGGGTTCCTTATTCTCCATGCTTGAATCATGGTTTGTTTGAAGGCTCTGATGTTGAAAGGCCCTTCTGTCCAGAGCTTCCTCACAAGGGTGCGAGAGAAGCTTTCATCATCGTTGCATATCTCTTCAACTTCCACCGTAATTGTTTCATCTTCTTCATCAATGGGTTGCTTTGATTTTCGTTTCTCCATGGCTCGGTGAGACAGAGTTCAAGATCCATAAAATGTTATGAGAACAAGAAAAAAGAGAAGAAAAACAAGCAGAGATCTGGGGGGGAAACTAGTATATCTACTAGGGGAAGAGCCAAAACGTGATGGGGAGGACCAGATCTAAAACCGAGGAGAGATCCAGGTGGGCCTGGGGACAGCCACCACGTAACCCTAGCAGAGCTCAGGTTGGGGGAGTGAGATAATGTTGGAATAGGTTGAATTGGGTCGGTTACGAAATTAATCTATTTTAAAACATATATATCAATGCTCTTCTAGACGCTAGTAGCGTATAATTAAAAAAGAATGTAGCAAATAACCATTCGACGGTGAAAGAAAATTTTATCTTTCAAAAAATAGATATAACATATAGTCATTTGATGGTGAAAGAAATTAAAGATGAGTGCCTATCATTGATTTGTTGTTGTAGGATCCATAGTTGTATTGGAGAAGAAAAACATGTGTTAGTTCAATTAATATAGTTTAGTTGGTGGTTGCAACAGCATTGATATGCAAGGGTTTGAAGTTAAACTCAATTTTTTTTTGTCAAGTAGCCTACTGGTTAGAGCTCACACATTTTAAACGTGGAGAAGTGGGGTGTTCAGGGTTCAAACTTCAGTCCCTGTATATGAAATGCAATATCCCTTCCAACTGAGGTAAGCTCACGGGGATAATTAAACTCAAATTTTAATTGTTTGCATTTATGATGTATGAGCCTATCCATTAACTTATTTGATAGTAGGAAACAAGGATTTATGTATTTGTTGAAAATCTTTAAATTTCATATACTTATTTAACATATCCTATTACTAATAAATCCATCACATCATTGTGTTAATTTATTTCTTTCTCATTGTTTTATTGAGATGTTTTTGGGCGTTTATAAAAAAAAAAGTTGAATATATTTTTGATCCTGTAAATATATCAATTTTTTTTTAATCCCTCTAAACATGTCCTTCGACTTTTAGTCCTATAAAATTTTCAATAACTACTTTTGTTTCATATTTTTAAGTCAATTTTTGTATTCTTTTTTAATGAAATTGTGTAGAATATTGTCAAAATGTCTCCCAAAAAAAATAGATTTTTTCTTACAAAACATAAAATATGAATTTTTAACCACTAAAAATATATAATTCATATTTAATTCATGTCTTGTTAAAAAAATCTAGTTTTTTGTAGGAGAGATTCATGTTTTCTTAAAATATTCACATTTAGATTACATAATCCAACTAAAAGTATCTTGAGAAAAAATAGAACGTGTGAAAAGAGGATGCGATGAAAAAAGTAATAGTATTATACTAATCAAATAATAAATAAGCTCATTATGAATCCACATAGGAATTAATTCTCGATTTTTCTCAGTTGTTACATTTACATCACACACTCAAAATCATCTTTTCTTTATAATATTATATCTCATTTTCTCTCATATTTAATAGTGTAGATGTAACAATTGAGAAAATTTTGAAAGAATTCCATTGAGAGAATTCATTCTCAATCCACACACTGCATCCCAACTCCGATCAAGTGCATTAATATCGACAATAATTTATACTATAGCTGTTTCCAAATATATAGTATAATATTTGGAAATTAATGCATACTTTAATCATTGATCAAAAGCCAATCAATTCATAAATTAGTATATGAACAAAATTCATCACACGATAAATGCATCATAACCACAATTTGTCCCAACTTCTCCCTTTTCCCAGAACATCCGCGAACCTCAATTGATACTAGTTTCTTATCGTGTTAGATTTGCTCGCCCTTATATATTATTATTACGGTTGTCAACGAAACTGTTAACTGATTGTTATTATGATAATAGTAACAGCTAACTACTAATATGAAACCGAAAGAGCTGTGCTGAGCCACATCATGCTCAACATTTATTTAATGAAAAATTCAAAAAATTATTCCAAAAAAAAAATTAAATTAAAACACGGATATCATATGAGCGACATGGGTGCGTTTGGTTTGCAAAACAACACGTGAACAGTAAAAGAAAGAACAACACGATACAAGGGAGAACAACACAGAACAAATTTTTATGGCATTGAATAATTTTTTGTTTTATACGATTTTTGGGGGATGAAATGCTATTTTGGTATTTTAGACAAGCTGTACGTGGGACAAAAAGTTGTGTTGTGGTTTGGTGAAAGACAAAAATATCAGTTTTTGTCAAGTCCCTTGCCTCCAGTTTGTCCTGTACCTGAAACAGTTTTACAAATCAAACACTAGACAACTTGAGTTGTTTTGTCCTGGACAACTTGAGTTGTTTTGTCCTGTCATTCATTCTTTAGCAAATCAATAGAATTGGTGACATTGATCACATTGACCAACCACAAAGTCAGAAGTGGTTTTTTCTCTCTCTTTTACAAGGATTGAGACACTGTCATTGATCAATGTCACCAATGTTACTAAATGTTATGTCACCCAAATGCCACTCTTAAAACACTTCATCTACACCAAGAAACATTTTAACGACTAATTGTAGTTTTGATCGCTAAAGTTGTTCACAAGAAAAACGGAAATTTTTTAGGCGAAAGAGAAAACCAATATTAACAATTCTAATCAGCAAAGTAGTATAATTTTTTTAAAAAAACATGTACATGTGCATGCGCATTTTGGAGTTATTTATGGATGCAGTTGAAGATTTACCAGTAAGAGCTCTATATATAGAGGATGTATCAAATGAAAAAGTTTGTTTTATGTGAGAGCGAGAGGAGTGGCTTAAGTTGTTGAATCAAAATGAGTTGTCCCAATTAGAATATCAAACTAAAAAGTCACATGTCTTTGTTTCTCCTCCTTCCTGTCCAAAAGAAATCGTCTTTCCCATATGCACTAACGCGAGGATGACATAGCACCTAAATCGAGATTTTTTATGTCAAATACTAAGGCAGCACAAGGCGGCAATTATTTGTGAGTTTGGAATGGAGGGGGTTTTGGTATGGCTGACAATGAGTTGAACCAACTCAAAAATAGTTCGAGACTCGATTCAGTAATTAATTCGTTGAACTTGTTCATAAATTAAATGAGACGAACTTGAGTTGAAGATTACGTTCGTCAATTAAATGAAAGTGTGTATAATATTCGACTTGTTTGATTCATGAACCAACTCGATATATAATTGATATATAAAACATTTTTATTAACATTTCCTCTGTGGGATATTTGACGTTTTTATTTTTGTGGGACAAGGTCCTTAATATTATACTTTCAATCTTGGTCATCTTCAGTTCATCTTTATGTTGATTAGCTAATGGTTATTTTTCTAGTTTTATTAGCATGCATAATGCAACAGGATTGGTGAACATTACTTTGTTGGTGTGATTTATATTTACTTTTTTCTTCTTCTTTTATTTAAGACTTAGATTGTGCCTTATCTTAAGTGACCAATATAATTTCTTCTATTCATAGAGATTACTCTTGAATTTCCATTTGATGAAAAAGTCTGTTTACTTGTTTATTTTGTCAGAGAAAAAAAAACTTCCTATAATGTGTTGATTTTATAAAATAAAATATCATTTTGAGACACAACCGCATCAATTGGTTCTTGTATTTGCTTAACCTAAGTTTACCCTCCAAACTTTTTTGCACACACTACCACTTTACTATTGTCCATTTTGATTTTGATTTTTTTTTAAGGAAGTGTTGTACATTTTGATGATGAGAAGAAATATAATTGGTCCATATTTTATCTAGACTAGACATGTATGCCTACTATCTCGTATTCTTATATATTAACTTTATGAGTTATTGTATATTTGCTGGTTTTGATAATTTTTAATGGTATTTTCTTCTAGCATAAAATTGGTTTATTGCAAGGTTTACTTCAGGAATATGCACCGAAGATGAATTATGCAATGCCATTGTATCATTATATCATATAGCATAAAGGATGACATTGGAGGGGTTCCCTATATTGGAGCAAGCAGTCTTGGGATTGTTGCTACAAAAGTGTCGTCTGCGCCTGAGGGATGCATACCTGATGAGAACCAACCCTACAATGAAGGCTAAGGAGCTTCAAGAGCTAGGAGAGGAAAGGCCATTGACTAGAGGGAAGACTAGGAGGTTAAAGGAACAAATGGAGAAACAAGGGCCATTGACTAGAGGAAAGGCTAGGAAGCTAAAGCCATAATTGGAGCAACAAATTGTTAACTTTATTGGCTTCAAGGCATATGACAAGATTGGTCATAAAATTAGCTTAAGACTTACTTTTAATTTTGGGATGTAATAATAATATACTTTTAATTAGAGCTAAGTTTGATTTGTGTGTATTTGGTAACTTAGGCACCATGTTTTTAGCTGTGTACACCTATGATAAATCGATTTGATATTTTATTTTATTTTAGAATAAAATTATGATTCCAAAATATTATCATATATTCAATTAAAAAATACCGAGTAATTTTAACATTATATTTATAATTTTTGGGATTAGAATTATTTTAAGAAATCTAAAAATATTTGAAGCAAAATTACGTGTCTAAAAATACATTTTTAAAGTTTTTTTCTTCTGTGGTGACGGAGGTTCGAACCTCAGATCTTGCATATATTATGCATTGTTCATACCAACTGAGCTAAGATCACGATGACATTTTTATTTTATTTTAATGTAATATATACATATACATAAACTTTATAAAGGGAATAATATTTTTGATGCAGTGTTTTATTTTTAATTTTGCTCTTCATTTAAGCTACCTGTATTTATAATTTAATTAAAAAATCAAAATTTTAAATATTTATTTATATTTTTATATAAAAGATAATAGATATTGGCTTTGTTCTTCTAGTTTTACTCTCCATTCAAAACTTCTTCTATAATTTTAGTTTCCTTACCAATTAAAATTTTACAACTTATATAGTCTTTCATGGTGATTGATGATCATCATGAATTTAAAAGACTGAACCATCAAGCTAAAATATTTGTCCCATTTAACAAGTAACGAATGGAAATTTTATCAAATACCCCTACATTTATACCTTCACCCCTATATTTCATATGAACTGCTATTTTATTCTCGTCAATCGGCATTGCAGGAGAAAACAAGATAAGTCTTGCAAAAACAAAATTGAAATCCAACTTATGTGGTTTCCTGTATTCTTTCTCCTTCGGAAATCATCAAGTAGTGACAGATCTGTTGTCGATTCAGATTTATTGGCATGATGCTTTTTCTAGAAATGATTTCGGAAACTTATGCGTTTTCTGGAAACATTCTGGAAACTTTTGACTTTTCCTTTGTGGTTCGCGATTCATATAAGTTGTCGAAAAACTCGTAGTTTCTGGAGATTATTATGGCACAACTCTTTAAACGATTAGAACGACTATGACACAAGGCAAAAACGAATCTGGTTATGCATGAATACACACCAGAAACAGAAACAGTTGGGGATGATTGTTAGCTAGTTTTTTTTTTTTTTAAAAAAAAAGAAGATAATTGCCATAAAGTTTAGAGTAAGCTCTGCTAGGGTTTACAAAAAATGTCTTTCATGTTCAAAACAGTCGTACAGCCACCAACGGTAACAAACATACCACCGGAACGTCCAGATGGAAAAGTAGTCGGTGACAACAATGCTAACGGAAAAGCTGCTAAAGAAATTGTTTCTTTTAGAGACAAAGTTTTGGGCAACCAAAGCATAATGGAAAGAGAAAAAGTTGATCTCTTAGCAACAAAAAAAGCTAAGGTTGAGCTTGTTCAAGGGAATAGGCTTCTGCCTATGCTACATGTGGAAAATTCAGTGATTGATGAACTTAGTGTGCCATGGAAGGATGCTCTTGTGGTTAAATTGTTGGGCCAATCCTTGGGTTACAAACGTCATGAAGGCTAAACTTGAGAATGTGTGGAAACTTACAGGAGGGTTTGAATTAATGGATGTTGGTAATTCTTATTATATGGTCAAGTTTGATGGGTTAGAAGACAAGAACAAGGTGATTAATGGAGATCCTTGGATGATATATGATCATATTTTAGCCGTGAGCCAATGGTCTTCAAAGTTCAATGCTACAACTGCAACCATTGACAAAACAATGGTATGGATCCGAATTCCAAGATTAAATATAGTTTATTATGATAAGAGCCTTCTTTGGGCATTGGCCTCTATGGTTGGTAATCCAGTCAAAGTTGATTTGCATACATTGAAAGTGGCTAGGGGCAGATTTGCTAGAATGTGTGTTGAAATCGATCTGACGAATCCAGTGGTCGGTCGAGTCGGAATTAACAGTGATTGGTATCGGGTGCAATATGAAGGTCTTCATATCATATGTACTCATTGTGGATGTTATGGCCACGTTCTTAAGGATTGTGGATTGAAAAACAAGAGTGCAATGGCAGAGAAAACAGAAAACTCCGACGAAGCTAGCAACGGCGGCGGTGCTACTGTTACAGGCGAAAAACCAGTGAAGAATCAAACCGTGAATCATGGTGTGAGTAATAGGAGATCTCTACAAATCCGGTTTAACCCGTTACAGAAATTCCTCCTGATTTCTTGCATGGGGAATGGATTAAAGTGGAGAGAAGAAAAACGACCAACAAAATTAAATAGGCAATATCCTGGTCAAAAGAAAAACGGGAATGTAACAAGCTCATTTAATGCCATGAGTAAAAATCACTTAAAGAATAAAAGGCCTAGAAATGAGCAAGTTGGACCTGTTAGTAAAACGGTGCCTTTAAATTTTCAAGTGGGACCTAGCCAAAATTCTCATGGGGTGTATAAAGGAGGTTACACAACAATTAAAGGCAAGATGGGATCAGGTTTGTCACATGTGGAGCGGCCCAATAGTAAGCAAGATGGAGGTCAACATGATCCTAGACCTCATAGTTTGGACACGCATGAAATACAAACTCAAGTGCAGCCCGACAAGGCTTCTTTGCAGCACGACCAGACTGGGACAAAGCCTAATGACATGGAATCCAAGGATAAGATTAACGTTGAGTTGCCTGCAGCTCTAAATGGAGAGACAAGCAAGCACATGCATCAGATATTGGCGAGAATATCATGGGTTTGACCCGTGACACCAATACGATATTAAACTAATTTATCCTTTTTTAGGGATTTATTTAGTGGTTATTTCTTAGGGAATTTCTACGGTACACCCACAAATTACGGTGTACCATTACTCTCGCTTACAATTTTTATAAATTAACTATCATTTTTATGAATAAAATAGGTGTTTGTTGACATATATATTTTAGAAAATATCATTTTATAAGAAAAAACATCATTTCATTTTTTATAAAAATC
>Ga0228711_1006786_pt1 | contig 16839 bp, 5 predicted proteins | sample MedpolnodulmetaG_2_FD_177996 | JGI IMG/M metagenome (GOLD analysis project Ga0228711, IMG submission 177996) | Root nodule microbial communities from Medicago polymorpha collected in Santa Monica, California, United States - brown nodules | ecosystem: Host-associated > Plants > Roots > Nodule...
CAACAAAATATAAAAAAAAAAAAAAAAAGAAAGAGTAAAAAAAAAAAAATATATATATATATTATATATATATATATGTATATAAATATATATATATATATATATATATATATATATATATATATAGCAACCCTCATTTGGGAGCAAGTTAACAAACCAACTCTCACTTCTTTTTCTCAAAAAATCAATTTTATCTTTCTAAAACTACGTGGGAGTAGGTTTGCTAACTTACTCTCAAAGTGGGAGTAGACTTGCTAACCTACTCCTAAATTGGAAGGAGACTTGCTAACATACTCCTTCATGTTTTTAGATGGAAGTAAGTTAGCCCCCTCTGTATGTATATGCATGTATATTTGTCATAATACAATTACATTTGTGAATTTTATATTTGTCATAATACAATTACATTTGTGAATTTTCTCACACTTAAAAATATACTTGATTTAAACTTGTGCGCTATGCGGTTTAATGCAATATTTTTTATATTTGGTGTTTTAAAAATGATGTAGTAAGTGCTCTAATTGAACCGATTTTATTTTTTTTCAAAAAAAAAGAGGTCATTTTTTTTAAGGGTTTGAGAGGGATTCAATCATGTGCCACTGCTAGATGAAAAGAAGGAAGAAAAAAAAATACACCAAAGTTTCATAAGGTTGGAAAAGAATGAGCTCTACTAACGGGATGTAGAGCAACACACCATGCTGAAAACCCTTGGAAGAATAAAAACTAGATAGCGTAATTCAAAGCATACATATGTTACATATTAGGCAGTGATCCAAACAAACCTTATTGACAATCTGCTATGAATCTAGTCAAAATCAATACTCTAAATTGAACAATATGAATCAAACTCTTAACACAGGCTCTCATTATTTAACCAACAGTCCCAAATTATCTCATATCAAGCAGTAGACTTAGCAACATAACCAAAGTTGTTCCCCAATCGTAAAGGATGTGTCAATAGGCAGAGAAGAAATCAGAAATAATTGTCACGGGTGGCGAAATTTAACATATCGAAAATAGACTTGATCGACGATTGACTTTAACTTTTTTCTAATACATAAAAATAAAAATAATTAAATATATTGTTGGTCTTATAAAATAACTTTTTTTTGCGACATTTTTGATAAGTTTAGAAGTAAAAAAAATGTTATTTATATTCGAAACTATCTTTTTTAATTTTAGAAAATAAAGTATATATAACTAAATAAAAAATACATAGAAATAAAAGAGAAAGAATTTCAGATATAATGAGCTAAAGTTTTTTGAGAGGAATATGAGCTAAAGTTATGAATTTGTTTTGAAAATTTTACCCAATGATATAAATAGATGTGTCAGTTATTGGTTTATTCGATAAACATTGCACTCAATAAACTTTGCCAATAGTGTATTTCACCATGGTATTGTAACAAGAACCCAATAGAAGAACGTTAACCAGTGTCCAGTGCCCAACATTCTCCTATTGTAAATTGTAAATGCAACTACTTCAATTGGTCGGTTGCCATACAAGAAGACAAAATTTCACTTGTGTGGCCAAATATTAAGAAAATTGATATCTTAAACTAGAAAACTCAATTTTGAGTGGGACCAGTTTTGTTTGAAAGAGGACATATAATAGTTTCTGATATTGAATTTCATAATTTTTGCATTTACCTATATATCTCAGTAACTCTCACATCTGCTCTGTCACATAATTTTTAAAGTAATGTTGTTGACTAAGGAAAAATTTTAAGAATAATTTTTTTCGTGACCTATCTTTTTGTTATGTTAAAGAGACAAACATGACGCATTGATATACTTACGGGCCATTTTGTAATAATTATAATATTAAGAAGAATTTTTTACAACTCCATAAGAAAAAATAACTATTTAAGCGGAGAATGAGCATTAGAAATTATAAAGTTACTTTTTTGAACCGTCATAATATTCCTAAAAGACTAAGAGACCTCCAGAAAGGCTCTCAAACCCTCCAAAAAGGCCTCGGCGCCCTCTAGAAGGGTCATCAGGCCCAGAGCGCGCCTAGTCGCCATTAAACCACCTTATCCGCTTCTAGAAGCCTCTAGAACGCGTCTAATATACCAAAATACCCTTGTTACTTGTGGCTTAAGTAACCAAAACCCAAGCCCATAGAAGGCTATAAATACAACCCTTGAGAACACTTTCAAGGCATCCAATAATCGTTCTAAACCCTAGAATACGATACTTAACCCTAGTATCCCTTATTGTGCTTTTTGCAAGTACATCTTTAAAAAAATTATAAAGTTACATTTATTACAAAAATAAAAAAGGAGGGAAACATGTCTACAATTGTCAATTTTGTTTGTAGTATAATTATTTATCTTTTCCAATTTACGGTTGAAACAAACTTTGAACGCAAACAAATTTCATTCTATTTCCTTATTGAATAGTATTGGCCATGTGTTATTGATGATGATTGTCCAATTGATCTGTGCAAGAAGGTTGATCAGATACAAAAGTGTGTGGCTGGATTGTGTAAATGCATGCCAGCAAGGTTCGGCCAGTGGTAAAGATGAAAAATATTATGTGCTCGTATGATTCTTCATTTGGTGCCAAACCTAAGAAATTACACAACTGCTCTGCTAGAATTTTTCACAAGCTTTCATTGAGTTATTTCGTTTCCACCTAATAAACTTTTTTAAAAAAATTTCAAGAACCTTGTAATTACTAGATCGTGGATCCGTGCTTCGCACGGATCGATGATGGCTAAAAAAACCGGTAACATAAAAAACAGTTGACTTAAATTCATGACTACTTACCATTTATAACATGTGTCTAGTATTTCTGGTTTTGTTAAATCTATCGAGTCTCTTCCACTTTTTCCCTCTTATCGACTCAAACCTAGATTAGAATATAAAAATAGGCAAAATTTATCGATTTTTATTGCAATTTTACGATCTATTATAAACTACACTATTTATGAATTTATATGATACACGCTATATATATATAACATATATTTGGTATTTTTATATTTGATAAATATCTTGATTTTGGTGGTGATTTTCACAATCTCTTATATCGATTCTACAAACGCATTGTCTAAAATATTAATTGATTTCGTTTATGAGTTTACGATTGTCGATTTTCATCCTCCAATTCGACTTGAGTAAAATAACGATTTTTACAACCTTGCTCACGACAAATTAACATTCAACTAATATTCATTCAGTAAAATTAACAATTATACAGAATTTATTCAGTAAAATAAAAGTTAGAACGTGGACTCATATCAAAGTAGCTAGAGTAGGAGGTGGAAAAATCATGCAAGGAAAAGGGCGGTTAAAGAAGACATATGAGATGAATTCTGTTCTTTACCCAAACAGTTTTGCTCATTTCCAAAATAAATGTCCAAAATGCCCTTACGTGACTTAAGTCACGCTAGTGTATTTTTTACGTGAGTTAAGTCACGCAGCGTGACTTAACTCACACACGTTATAGCTCAGCGTGAGTTAACTCACACTAGTTGACCGGTGGTTACAGCTCAAGAACACACGTTTTTTGGACGGTGATCAATGCATTTTAATGATTTTTACACGTTTTTTTTAAGTTTTTTCACGTTTTTCGACCTCATTAAGTGTTATGCTACCTTAAACCACCTATAAATACCCTCACAAACTTTCTCTTTTCTTCACATTATCTCCTCCCACTCTCCCCCCTTTTTCTCTTTTTCTTTTTTGTTTCTATAGTCTCTAGGCTCTTTATACCCCTTTAGGTATATACCAGTAGCTTTTGGGGGAAGTAGTGGTCCGTTGGGTTCGGGAAAAAGGCATCATCCCTTGAAGTAAAATTAGGTTTGCTTCCTTTTACTCCCAAAATCTTTTTACCGTGGGTAAAAAGAATCATTATGGGGGTATAAAAGGAACCAAATTTAAATTTACCTCAAGGGAACTTGATGTCTTTTTCCCCAACAGGACGGATCACTATTTACCCCAAGAGCTATTGGTATATACCGAAGAGGGTAAAAATAACTTTTTACCCCAAGAGGGTAAAAAGATATTAAGTAGATTAGTGAATTCAAATGAAATATATGTATTGCTTATTGTAATGTTTGAATGATATTAATAAAACGAGAGTAATATTTATTAATTTTGTTTTTTATTTGTATTTATATTTGTATTTATTTTATGTTTATGATTATGTATTGAATAAATAAAATCAAATAATTATTAATATTGAATAAATAAAGTGAACAAATAATTTAGAATAAAGTAAATAAAATAATTTAGAATAAAGTAAATAAAATAATATAAAGTTACGTATGCGCCACTTAAATAAATTTGAATATGCGCCACTTAACTCGTCGTGAATAAATTCAGCGTGAATCAGAATAAAAATTGCGTATTGAATAAATTCGAATAAAATTACGTATTAAAAAAAAATTAAAAAAGGCCTAATTAAACTCGGCGTGAATTCGATTAAAGTTGTGTATTGGATAAATTCGAAAAAAGGCCTAATTAAACTCAGTGTGTATTCAAAAAAACGTGTTCTTTACCAAATACCACCGGCAAACTTAGCGCAAGTTAAATCACGCTAGTGTGTTAACCTTGGCGTGAGTTAACTCACGCTATTGTTAACCTTTACCTATGTTAAGTCACGCTACTGTGATCGGTTTTTCATGCATTGTACAATAGTTTTTACACGCTTTTGTTAATTTGTTTAATTTGTTTTATGATTGCGTATTAAATTAAAAAATTCCGATAAAGTAAATAAATAAAATAGATTAAACTCAGCGTGAATTCGAATAAAGTTGCATATTGAATAAATTCGAATAACAATTACATTACATTACATAAATGACATGTATGTCAACTATATATGTTCATAAATATGTCCTATCATTATGTTACATTACATTACATTCGGGAACGCACCTTCCAACTACAACAATTGTCTTGCCTCTTAATGGGGAAAATTCAAACTTGCTAAGCAGCAGGACTCCAGCATTCGTCTAGAAGTCCTTTTGTTCCATTCAAAAGGTTAAATTCTTGTTGGTCTTGGTTTTAAATGATAGTATCAAGTGCCAACGGAATGAGGTCCAGACCTTGACACTTCAATACCATCATTTAAATGAAGCCAACAAGAATTTAACCTTTTGAATGAAACAAAAGAACTTCCGGGCGAATGCTGGAGTCCTGCTGTTTAACAAGTTTGGATTGCCTCATCCAGAGGAAGACAATTGTTATAGTTGGAAGACACCTTCCAACTACAACAATATCTTACCTTTGAATGAGGTAAATTCAAACTGGACAAACAACAACTATCAAGCATTCACCCGGAAGTTTTATTGTTTCATTCAAAATATTAAATTCTTGTTAGGCTTGGTTTAAATGATGGTATTCAAGTGTCAAAAGAATAAGGTCCATTCATTGACACTTCAATACCTTCATTTAAACCAGCCTAACAAGAATTTAATCTTCCAGGTGAATGCTTATTAATTGTCGTTTGGCAAGTTTGAACTACCTCATTCAAAGGAAGACAATTGTTGTACTTGGAAGGTGCATTACCCTACCTAATGACGATCTTCTGGCGGAATCAAACTTTTGATGATATCTTCAGTTGATCTCAGCAACATTACCCGCATATCGATCCACTGGAACATGTTGTGCTCCCAAAACATGCTCGTCACGTTTTCGTCGTTCTTTAACTCCACCCAAGTGAATGATACTCTCCCCTCATCAAGCGTTGGACGTTTATACCGAACGTATTCCACCCTCCTTGTGTCTCTGGGGTTGACTCCTTGGTTGAATTCATTCAGTTGATCCTTGAGATCTCTTAACGTTACATCAAGGCACCGAACCTTCAACCTCTGAGGTGCTCCACCGTTGAATTCTGCATGAACGTCGATCCACCCCACCATTGCTTCAAATCTACACAATAAGAAATTAAACACAATCAATGAAAAACTCATTCAAACAATTCATCAAACACTTGGAGTGCAAATTATACATAAACCCTAAAAATGATAACTACAACATAAACATGCAAACATCTAAATAATTAAGCAATATTACTCATTTGCATGTAACATTGTATCATATCTTACAAAAAAAACAAAATTTAAACAAACCCTAAATCTAAAAAAATCTAATCTAAGTGTAAAAAATCTAACATAATCATGCAAACATCTAAACATCATAACAATTCATCACTACAAGTCATTTGCATGTAACATTCTATCATTTCTTGCAAAAAAAAATTAAAATTTTAACAAAACACTAAATCTAAAAAATTCTAGATTAAGTGAAAAAATCTATCATACCAACATAATTTAAGTGAAAGCTTACTTGTTCTTGTTGTTGGAGTGTTGTTTGATTTGAAGTTGAAGGAATTTTGGAGTTGGGTAATTTGAGAGAGAATTGAGATTTAAGTGTGTTGTTTGAAAATGAGGCAGAATTGAGATTTAACTCACGTTGCGTGACTTAAGTCACGCTACTCTTATAACTAGCGTGAGTTAACTCATGCTACGTGAGTTAACATGCGTAAAGGCATTTTAGACATATTCATATGAGATTATGATGATGTTGTATAAAGTAACCCATTTACACTCAAGTCACATTGTCTACAATTACTTCCAGATAAAGTAATGCGTTTCAACAATTTATTATAAATTAAATCATATATGTTTAGATACCATCTATACCATATATCCTGTATTTTTTTTTTGTCAAATCTATTGATTTTTTTTTGCCTTTCTAATACTAAACTACTAAAACCCACATTTGAAATTTCAAATAGACAAAATTCATCGATTTGTATATCGATTTATTATAAATTACATCATTTATTACTATATATGATGTATTACATACATATTTAGTGTAAAAACATTTTAGTTAAAATCATTTTATTTTGTCCGTGATTTCGCGATTGTCGATTTTCCTTCTCTCAGTTGATTAAAGTAAAATCTAATAATTTACACTAAAGTCATCGTGACTAAACGTACTTTCTAATAAAGTACTGTGATTTAACGATTTCTTATAAACTAAATCATGTATGATTATATACCATTTTTGCCATATATCTAGTTTTTTTTTTGTTTTTTTTGTGTTAAATCTATCGATATTTTCGACCTTTTTCAACATAAAAGACTGAAACACATATTAGAAATTTAAAATAGATAAAGTTCATCAATTTTTACTGCGATTTATTATAAACTAAATTATTTATGAATATATACGATTTAGAACATATATTTAGTATTTTTTTTTTTTAAATCTTTCAACCTTGGTGTCAATTTTATCACATTTTGAATAAATCTTTCTATCATTCGACCGAAGCAAAATCCGGATTTTGACAACGTTGCTCACAACAAATTAAAAATTAATCAACACTCATTCAGTAAAATTAACAATTAATTAATTTTCATTAGTAAAATAAAAATGAAAACGTTCACTCATATCAATGTAGCTAGAGCAGGAGGTAGAAAAAGAATGCAAGGAAAAGGGCGGTCACATATGACATATAAGATGACGATGGTTTAGCATCAAGTAACCCATCTTACACTCAAGTCATAGTGACATAATTAACTTGCTGATAAAGTATATTCAAAAACTGCATGCGTTAATCTCCACCTAAACCCAAATTGTACATGCTAATTTAAAATCCCATCCCACTAATTTACTTGCTGAGCAAGTACATGCAAACACCATATGTGGCTTATTTCAAAAAGAAATCCAAAACAAAGTCCAATAACATATACTTATTACAATTGTATGAAGATTTGTCTTTCAAAACTTGTTTTGTTTTTTATTTATCTTAATTGAAAAAACAAAATGTCTATGAATTTTGCAAAGAACAACTTCCGGCGTTAGTTAAAATTACCTTATAGATCTCAACTTTCTCAGAAACTCATTCAAGTTTTCATGAATATCTACAAATTTTGAAGGACTATTTAGTATGTTAAGTAACATAGGTTAATTTTGATTGAAAAACTCTCATAAAATAAAAGCTAATCCATATTAACCTAAAGTTGGTCCAAACTCAACTTAGGTATTTAAGAGCTTCAATTACATTAACCAATGTTGAGATTATTGCTTAGACCTTACTATAACTCAACTTAATATCTTTCACATATTTTTGGTATTCACTTTCTTTCTTTTCCCTAGAATATTTTTGAAACTTCAAAGTAATGTTCATATATTTAATGCTGTAAGGATATTTGAAACAATTAATGTATAGAAGTCATTGGATTGAATTCTATGATACTATCAGACCATGATTTTCTATAGCCCCGCTTCAGTAATGCCCTCAAATGCTTAGAGATGATTAGGTCATGTGTAACGAATTTTCTTACCTCATTAGCATTCAACTTCAAGTCCACCAAGCATTTTCCACTTCTATTAACATGAAAAACAGTGTATTTTGTTTAACATATACTTATTACATCTTAACTGCAAACCTCCTTGCTGGTATTAGCCAATTCGATGGCCAACTAAATGCAGCCTTCGTTTTTCCAGGCAGAGGTCTAACACACCACTCTCATTGCTGGTATTATGCTTTGATGAATCAGATCGCCCCCCAAGTGAACTAACCAGCGTACAATCAATTTGGCAATCTATATGGATGGTGTATACCAGGCAAGGGTCATATGACTCATGCGCGATAAACTACTAAACAGCGCGCCTGTTAATGGAATGTTCAGGCAAAACGCAGCATTGTCACAGACAAAAAACTAAACCAAACATGTTGGCAATCAGTATAAGGCAAAAAAAGCATAAATTTCATTCTAAGTGCTTGTTCGTGAGAGCTCAATGTCACACCGTCTAACATAACACCTAGAGACACATTAGTTCCAATAAAAAAACGCAAAAGAACAACACATCAAAGCAATAGATAAACAGAACAACCAGTTAGAAAGACACGGCTAACAACCACACCAAAAAACAGCTTGAGAGGCGCCATTACACCGCACATGTTGATCGCTAATTTTCCGTGCTCTTAACTGGACAGCGAACAATATAGTGGTTAACTTGATACAGATACTTCCCATTAACACAATTGGTAGGCCTGACATAGGTTTTATGAGTACATTGCAGAGGGACATGCCTCAAACCAAGAGCAGCCGCACCATATGGAACAAATGAACTTCAGACGAGCTTTACTACATAATTATAAACGGTATATCCACTTACGCTGCATGGGTCATACTCCATATGAATCGTTCTTAGATTCACCAAGTCCACCCTAACCTTCCTATCAATCTCTGGTCCAGCATTTCCATCAACTATAAAGCCAAACAAACAATTAGCACAAACAAAAATGTAGCAGGAAACAAATGGCAAGAGAAATAACCACAACACCACCGTATTGGAAGAAAAGACTACTGCATCCATCCAAACAACCACCAACATACCAAACTAACATGTCCAGTACTCACCTTTCATTGACACCAGGGCAGCAACAGCTTGACGGTCCTCGGCTTACATCGTGAAATTCTCTAATCGTGACATGATTTTTCACTCTCTGTATATATGCTAAAACTTGCAGTTATGCTGTGAAGAAATGGCCCTATTTAATGCACCTCCAAGCATGCTTAAGCCAACCACGTGAACCAATAAACACACACTTCATTATGCTCCTCAAAGAATGGAACAAATGGCAGGCAGTCCTGGGGGGATACAATCAATGGCCAAGATCAGCATTTTAAATTGTTGTTTGGCGCCCAACAGGGGCAATTCAGGAATAAATGCTAGCGCAAACCACATGTTTTTGCTAGGGTTTGCAAGCTGATTTTCATTGCATTTGTATTATTAAGATATCTTTGTATTGTAAAATGATGATAATTAAATAAGACAGCATTAATACATGTATTATTTAGATTATCTTCTTTTCTCTTTGTTTTAGATATATCTCCATGATCTTCAATTCAGGCGTAGTACATTTTCTCTTCTACCATACCTCTTATGATAATAGCTTTAATAGTTAAGTTTAAAAATAGGTTTGGTAATTATAAGTCTATGATTATATATATTATATATAGCAACCCTCATTTGGGAATCTATCTAAAACTACGTGAAAGTAGGTTTGCTAACTTACTCTCAAAGTGGGAGTAGACTTGCTAACTTACTCCTTCATGTTTTTAGATAAAAGTAAGTTAGCAGCCTCCGTATGTATATGCATGTATATTTGTCATAATACAGTCCCAAATCATCTCATACCACGCATTAATCTTAGAAACATAACCAAAGTTGTCCCTAATCGTAACAGATATATCAATAAGCAGAGACAAAATCAAAATAAAAGAGATTAAATATATTGTTGGTCTTATAAAATATATTTTTATTTATTTTTTTGCAACATTTTGGTTAAGTTTAGTTGCAAAGCAAAGTTATTTATATTCGGTACTTTATTTTGTAATTTTAGAAAATAAAGTATTCTCTCTCAGGTCACATTTATTAGCAAATATTATTTTTCTTCAGATTAATTGAATAACGGATGTATTTGTATTCGTACTATATTATAGGTCAGATACTTTAATTATTTAGTGACCAGAGAGTATTTAACTAAATAAAAAATACTAATAGAAATAAAAGAGAAAGAGTTTCAGAGATAATATGAGCTAAAGTTTTTTGAGATGAATGTGATCTAAATTTATGAATTTGTTCTGAAAACTTTCCCAATTATATAACAAGACGTCAGTTATTGCTTTAGTCAATAAACTTTGTCAATAGTGTATTGCACCATGATATTGTAAATTGTAATACAACTACTTTATTTGGTCGATTGAACTTCAAGATGTCACATAAGGTGTGTTTGAATTTTCATCATCCCTTCCCTTATTTCTAAAGCATATTAGGTCTGGTTGATCTTACTTACTAAAGCTCATTTGATCAAACTATTGTTTACCTTAATTTTAATCTAATTTTTTTCCTCCATTGTGTTAGCATTAATCATTCTAAGTGATAATCCTAATCAGCATTTCACTTTCAAATTTCCCTCCCAAATTCTCCATCAATTATATAATCCCACATCTACCATCGTAAGTGATTTATTTTTTCAAAGCACTCTTTTGCTATCCCAATTCATTATAAGAGGCCCACAACTACCCTCATAATTGTGATTTATTATTTCAAATGTCTCTTTTGCTATTCCAATTCAAAGCTGCATAAAAAATAGTGTTGCATACGGCTCAAAGACTGGTAGCATTTGGGTGCCTTTGACTTTCTCAAAGACTATCATAATGTAAATCCACTATTCTCAATGCAAAGGTATGTTCATGCTTCGTATATAGCATATCCCCAACCTTAACACAACTATTTCTTTGCCTTTTCTTCTATCTCTCACGCTCTTTTTTCTCCATTTCAGTCCCCCTTCTCTCACGCTACAATTTCCCATTTAAAGAACCAAAACCCTCCATGAATTCAATTTAATAGCCCTCAAAAGTCATGAATTTTTTTTTTTAAAGAGGCGAGACGGCCGAATCATCCGCTACCAAAAATTAATGGGTGATAACTGATAACTATTCTTCATTGCCCATTGATCTTCCATCCCAAATCTAGCAAGAGGCGAGACTGCAGAATCATCCGCTACCAAAACTCGAACTGTTATATCCAAGCTATTTCCGAGTTTTCGAGAAGTGTCCCACATTCCAGATATTGGGTGAGTTTTGTCGTTTCCCTTTTAGTTTGGAGAGATTTGTTTTTACTTTTTTTGGTTTACCCTTATCTAATTTTGAATGTTGATTTATCTATATTCTTGAATGAAATCTCTTTGGGTGAGTTTTCTTTCTGCTGCCTTTTTGCAATTCCATAATGATGTGTAGTTGTGGTATGGCCTTTTTATCTTTGATTGTTACCGTTATACTAAATAATTTCAAGACGTGTAATTTGTTGGCAAGACAAGAGCAGTTGAGCATCGGACAATAGCCATTACAACATCTATAGATAGGGCAGAAGACACTAAAATTTGAGGTTTTAAGAAAAGTATAATTGAAGTGCAATAATTTTTATCACTACTAAAAAAACAAAAATTAGTGAGGGAAATTTAGAGAGGGAAAACATTAAATCCCTCTCTAATTCCCTCACTAAATTTTGCGACCAAGGAAATTGTGAGGGATTTTATTTTTTCCGTCACTAATTTCCCTATCTAATTTTGCTTTTCCTAGTAGTGTATGTTTATGTCCAATTTGTTTTACCATTTTGACATGAAACTATTAAATGGAGAAAACAAGGAAGAGTTGGTTTTACAAACTAGCAATTTCTTCGAATGAATATTTATATTTGATTTGTAATTGTGTTTAATGAACTAGATGTTTAATTTAGATTAGAAGAGTGCTTTAGTATAATTGGGTTGATGACTGATGTAACCATCGATAAAATTCTGACTACTCATCCAAATTTATTAAATATATAGTAGAACGTCTCACAAATTAAAACTAGGTGCTGAAGGCACTCATCAATTTTGTCATTTTTTTATTACTGTTTCCATACTTGCTAATGCCCAACTCATGTTTCTTTTTTGTTTGAATGGGATATCCAACTCCTTCCATCCTATGCATTTTTTAAATATATTCAGCCATTCTTTGTTCTTTGGTTATAAATAATATCAAAACAAGAGAAGGACTAACGTTGGTTGATATTTGAAGACTAACTTACATACCAACTTTTTTATTTTGAGGAAACTTACATACAACTTACATTGATTTAATATATAGTATTGTTGTCACAAGTTTGTTTTTAAGACTAGACCTTCCACCTGTGCTGTCGCACGGGTCTTATTGACGGCAAACAAAACATTCAAATAGATAGAAAATAATGTGTTTTTGGTGCCAATACAGTGTTAATAATAAAAATACAATTAAAAAGGAGTTTATGTTGGTACATTGCAAAAAATTTCTTTATAAACAACATTTGAAGTGCTATCCATGCTACCATCATTGTCATCAGTCATTAAAATCTTTAGACCATTATTTGATGTAACTCTGTATATTGCAAAACCCATAAAAATAATAACAATCACATAAATGATTTGTAATGATGTTAATTTCAACGAATCATGCATTAGTCTCTTTTTACAACAGCGTATAAGAAACATATTTTAGTTAAGCAATAAGGATCGGCAACAAAATTACAAAGACATTAGTAATAATACATAATATACCAAAGAAAAACATAGAAGCTTCAAATGGTGCGTTAACATAACCAAACACCAAATATAACCAAATAAATAGTTCTCATTGTCAAACTCAAGGATCTTGAGAGGCATTAAGTAAGAACACATCAAGAAGTCCACCCCACTTTCTTCGTACAGCAATCCAATATCAAAGCAACATGAAGGAAAATTTCGGTATGTATACCTATTTCATATGGAAGGCTTAAACATTTGCATACTTTTCCAACACACTTTGAGAGTCTTGTACTACCTATTACATATGAGATCATAGCTTCAACAAAGTTGCCAAAAACTTGTCTTCATTTGTGCTTGTGCCTTTAATAAAATTGATATTGTTCAAAATAGTCGTTCTTCCAAAAACTTCACAAACCTGAAATGCAATTTCATAAAGTTAATGACATCAGAAGCCTGCAACATTTAGTTTTCCTTAAATATTTAGTTGTTCAAAATATATCAACTTTTCGTTTTAGTCTCTCTAAAATTTTCCTTCAACTTTTAACCTCTAAAAAAATTTCCATCTTCACTTTTGGTCCCTCTTTTAAAGTAAACTCATATGTAGAATTCATATTTTTGAATAAAATTTTTCAGAAAAATTCATAATATAATAATAATTTCTCCCAAAAAAATTGAGAATTTTTTAACAAAGCATGAATTTAATATGAATTTTTATATTTTTTATGGTAAAAAATTCATATTAAATTTATGTTTTGTTAAAAAATTCTAATTTTTTTTGGGAAATATTTTTACAATATTCTACACATTTAATTAAAAAATACTAAAATTAACTTAAAAATAGGGAGAAAAAGTAGTGATTGAAAATTTTAGAAGGACTAAAACGAAAAGTTGGTATATTTATTGGGACCAAAAACATATTTAACCCTTTATAATAAGCTAAATAAGCTGCACTCAACAAAGAAAAATCTAAATAAGCTAGGCCTAGATGGTATAAGTAATCGATTGGATATACCATAACCGTGGATGATAAGATGCTAAATAATTAAGAAAATCAACCTATTTACAAACCATGCTCATGAAGCAAATGAAGACGAAAGGAAGAACTACCACAAAGAATGAATTCCATTGGGTAGTCGTAGTGAGGTAAATATCATGGTTGTTTCTTTGAACCAGCACCTCAAGCTTTGAAACCTGAAGAAACAAAAGAAACCAAAAGAAACAAAAGCAAAAGAGTCACATTGGTAGGTTCAACTAAACAAATTCTAAAAACAGTGATATACAACCTGTTAAAACAAAAGAGATTCTACAATAACAAATGCACCTGTCAAAATACATAGCTTCAACATTCTTAGCAATTTCGTTTGATTAAACATAACCTTCCGTTCTTTTTACCACTTTTTATTCTCAAAAACACCATTGTTTGTTCAATAAAACAACAAAATACAAAATTCACTTAATTTAACGTTAAATCAAATAAACATAAATAAACCCAGATATTTAATCCTAAAATTAACAAATTAGCATACTACAAATTGAGATAGATTGAATACCTAGAGAAATGGAATTAGGTCAGGAAAATCAATGTATTTTCATGGGTTAAAACCAACAGATCGAGATGCAGAGGATTTTGAGAACTGGATTTGATGTGATATGAATATGTTCACTCTCGACTCACGGTCTCGTGGTGGTTTACGGAAGGTGGTCGGAGCTGGAGGCGATGAGGATGAAGAAGAGCAGAGCATCGACTGGGAGACGAGAAGAGCAGTGACTGGGAGAGAATGAGAGAGAAGAGCCGTGTTTTTTTTTTTTGGTTAAGAGGGATTGAGCGCGTGACATAAGGATAATGGGACACCTTTTCTTGCATTGGAACCGCATCCTAGATTATATTTGTCATTTACAGTGTTACTTTTAACTTTACATGGTAACTGCTTTATACACACCGTTGCACAGCCATATAAATGTGCATGGGAAATATACACACGTTTACAGCTTGGCCATTGAAAATCTGCATGGGAAATATGTAATGCTTTAAATGTTCTTCATGTTTGAATGGTTTACCGCCCTAGCATATAGTGAAGGGATTTGAAATTCGAAAATGGCATTAAGTGAGGTATTAGCAAAAGTTTTCCACTCTAAATCTAGGATTAGGGTTTTAGATGAGTTGTGTGCGTTGTACTTTAGGATAAGGATAAGGATAAAGGAATCAGTACGTTTTCTCTCTTACTTACCTTTCTTCTCATCACTTCTGTAGTTGATGCTATGAGACATTTTGTGTACCACATTTATTTCTTTCCATTCTTATACATATTTCAAGAGTTTTGCATCTCATAAGAATGCATGCAATAGAACTAATATTAGTATTGTTTTTCTGTCTGTATTCTTCTCTACTTTTATCTGATAAGAAAATACATAATTATTTTTTCATGATGTTTTATTTTTCATCCTTCTATTTTCACCGAAAAAAAAATGTGAGTTGAGTTGTGCTTGAATTTTCAGTTCATGAAAACAAGTGATTTTTTGTATACTTCGTAATTCTGATATGTTTCATTTGATTTGACAGTGTGGGTTCCATTCCTAATGGAAGTCGGGTATTTGAGAAGCTCCCTGATGGGTTCAATTAAACAAGATGAAGGAAATGATAGAAGAAAGATATGAAATGATATAAAAGGGTGAAATCTACAATTGTAATTACTATGAAAACTGAGTAACAAACTGGTAGTGCATTACCAGCCCCAAAAGCACGCAGGCTTTCCCCAAATCACCTAAGATGACCCCACAAGATCTTAACAGAAAAAATAGTGAATGAATCCTTCATTCCTCTGACACAGTATATATAGCATCCTCATGCATTCTTTTCCACGCCACCCTTAATTCACCCCTTTTGTCCTTTTCCTAGTGTAAACTTTCCACACCCTTGGTTGAGGCCCATAGTCTAAGCCCACTCCATTTGTTGCATTCCTATCACTCCCAAACATGGATCTTGCTCTAGACCTAAAATAAGGGATTCAACAGTTGAAGAACCTGCAGCTAGCTTTCCAACTAATGGAATTTCAAAATTGAAGGAGATCAAAGAGAAATTGACTGTAGAAAATAATGTATAATTAGTTAACTATAATTGATCTGATGTCAACTCTACATAGTTCGGTGAAGTTTTGGATAGGGAGATTAATTGTTATATACATTCTTTGGTGTATATTTTTTACAGTCCGCAACATATGCAACATCTATTTTGGTTAGTAAGTTCTTTTGTGTATGTTTTGCAGAAAAATTGGGCAAAAGATCTGCTGGGTTTATCTCCAACTGTTATGGCAATGGGGTATTGCAACTATTTTTGTAAGCATCTATATGTGACTATGGTTCCTACTTTTTTATTTTATTATTGATTAATAATGATCATAGGTTGGTGTTTTTATTTTCAATTAAAGAGTGACTATTTATTGTTGCTTACTTACTTGCATATGCAACCACACTCTACTATGTTTTAACTCTTTACCTTCTTTGTATAATCGATCATCATGAGACCACATAGTAGAATTTCAGAAATCTTAGATTCAATTTTCTATGATTGGCTGCTTGAGCATTATACTTGTATGAAAATCCTCACATATCAACATTGGCGGTTTGTTTTTTTTTTTACAACATTAAACTTTTTCCTCTTTGTGCTTATCAATATAATTGTCATTTTCTGTTTTGTTTTTTGCATGGATAGTTTCATTAGGCATTGTCCTTAGTTTGTGAGTAGAATTGCATGGATTC
>Ga0228711_1006787_pt1 | contig 16836 bp, 9 predicted proteins | sample MedpolnodulmetaG_2_FD_177996 | JGI IMG/M metagenome (GOLD analysis project Ga0228711, IMG submission 177996) | Root nodule microbial communities from Medicago polymorpha collected in Santa Monica, California, United States - brown nodules | ecosystem: Host-associated > Plants > Roots > Nodule...
GTTTTTTTTTTTTTTTTACGAGGATTATAAAGAAAGTCTACAATAGGTGTATATTAGACTTTTTTTTCTCTGAATTTGATGTCAAGGTTTGGCTTCATGAGATGACAAATGGTACTTCCTCTATTCTATTTGTTATAGGAGTATGATATGTTTGGTAACACTACAAAAAAAAAAAAGACCTGACCACATGAAAATCGCTCTTCTCATTTTTATTTTTTCTCCTAAACACAACAAAAATACCAAGATACCTCCAACGATAGTTAATTACCGTTTGATAAATGAAACGACGACCGTTAAGTGTCGTTGTATCTTGATTTGTAATAACTCTCGTTACTTTCAAAACACAATAAACAAACTCTAAACTCCCTCAAAACCACAAACATCCAATTTCTTCAAATTCAAGCAATCCATAATTCTAATAACAAGTAAGTATTCATAATCCCCTATCATTGACATTTTATGTTCTATATGTTGCATTTCCTTATTTAAATTGGTAATATTTTAGTGTTTAAAGTTTATGTAAATTTTAAGCTGTGCAGATTCTCACATGAAACACCTTCATATAAGGAGAGCGTTGATGAAAGGGATTGTGTTTCAAGATATTGTTCTGAACTTGATCAAACTCCTTTGTCAATTGATATATATTAAGATGGAGCTCAAAAAAATATATTGGAACACATTCCCCTTTTTCACATCTTAAGGAATTCGATGTGAGAATCTGCGCAACTCATTAGGTAGAATATAAAACATGTTCTCTTTATTCTTTTAAGTTTTTCTCAAAGAGACTAGTAAACATCTACACTAGGTAAGATACTTCAATACCAACATTTTCATCCTTTAAGAAAATGCCAACATTTTCATAAACTTCCAAGAATTAAATAAATTTCTACAACATAACAATACAACATCCTTAAGAGAAATCACATGTTAGGCTTCCTTAATTGTGTTTATGTACTGTAATTGCCCGATTTAAACGGAGATGAATTAAAACTATAAATGGAAAGAGGTCTGTTTGTGTTTTGAAGATGTGTGGGAGGTGTTGTTGCTACTCCCGTGTAAGCTAGAAGGAAACAACACTTAACTGCCGTTGTTTTATTTAGTTAGCGGTAGTTAACTGTCATTAGAGTGAATGCTCGTCAACTGCCGATGAGAGTATTTTGATATTTTTAAGGTGTTAGAGAGAAATTTTTGAAATTAAAAGAATAATTTTCCAACCACATTTATTCTTGACAGAAAAAACATATCCAAGTAAAATCTGGTTTGACAGAACTATTCACCGTATCGTGGGCAACAGGACTATGGTGGTGGGTCAACTTACATTTAACTGTGTTAAGTCCAACTTACGAGTACCAAAAAATGATGAATAATTGAATTTGTCCTTCTTCTCTTGTTTCAATTGTCATCTACTTTGTTTCCGTAAACTTAACTTATTTGATAAACAATACTTCGGACACCACAAAAAATGTCACCTACTTTGTTTAATGAATTTAGTTTCTGTCAAAAACGAAGATTGTATGTGAAGCACCAGTAATTAAATTTTATTAATCGCATGTTTTTTTTTTTAATGTCAATATGAATTCTTATTTTCATCATTATACTTTAGAGCATGTGATTTTATTTTCTATATTTTTAAAGTATCACTATACAACTCTCTAAAAAAAAAAAAGTATCACTATACAATTTTAAGTTTAACCATAGTTTTAAATAGCGAAACGGTGATCAACTCGATCAATATACTAGTTCATTGGTCGAACCATTAGATCACTGGTTGAACTGCATGTCTAAACAATATGACTCAGTCGTAAAACTCGGTTTTTATAAAAAGAAAACGTATATGTACTAAATCGGATTGAATAGATTTATATTTAAAATTCTAATTTTTTTATATATGTAATAAAATACAAATTTAATAAATTAAGTATCAATAAATACGTTTTATAAGTGCAGATCAGCCCTAAATAAAAATGCAGATCATACTCATAAAAAAAACTTTTAACTATCAAGTTTTAACCAACTTTGTCGATATTAATTTTAGATTTTGAATATTATAGGGTACAGAAAATCCCACTTATATTTTCTTTTAGTCTTGCTAAAGCTTATTTCCGGGGAACTTTTAAATGATACCAAATGAAGAAATTATTATTTTTAAAAGTCAAATATTATAATTTTCAATATATCAAATACAAAGGTTTTCATAGAAACGTATTATTTAGAAGTTCTTAAAGAGTGTCTCAACGACACTCATTAACATTTCTCTAATTTTTTTATTATATAGAAATAAAAGTTAGATTCATTCAACCTTAATAGCATTGTTTTTTCTCATGTTAAAAGAGAAACTAATTAAACCGCTCATTATTTAACTAAGTTTGCAATCTCTATTACTTATGATATTTTTTGGATTGGAGAACGACCCTCATGTATTTATGTTATAATTTATGTTATAGTGGGTGTTAATATATTGTCACTCTTTGATTAATGAAAGATCAATATAATGTAATAAAATACAAACATACCAATAAGGAAATTATAAAACCAATGAGTTGGTCTGAGTATTTAACACCTTAAACAAATTATCATATGATGAATTTCCGATTCTTGCATATGGAGAAAATTCCATTGAGAATAAAATCAAGTTGTATATCTAGTCTATTTTCCAATAAAGAGTAATCACTACTAAAGCGGTGAACTATCTTTGTTCACCTGTTATTTTTTAATTTGGTTTTAATGATTTGGTGAGATAGTTTTCCAAATTATATTGGACATGATTTCTTTAGAACAAATGTGGATTACCTTCTTTCATATCGCAACCTTAAGTTTTTATTTGCTTTGTATGCACCACACTCCTTTTCCTTAAACATGTTTTCTGTTTACTCCCACTGAATTTTTCCGACAAGATTTTTTTTTAACGAGACATTTGCATGTACGTGTTTCTTCCTTGGGTTTTGTTCTATAATCACCCAAGACGCTTGCTCTATATTGTAATTTTTAACAAAATTTTATTTTGATGTGTTGCTTTGGATGGTTAAGGAAAATGATATCAACCTAATTGAAATGTCACCTTTCGATCTTTTGCACCTCACTGATTGTATAATAAAAACCCTTCCAAGTCTTCAGTTATTTATCCAACAATCAATAACATTTAATTACATAAACAAATTTTTATATGGGGTGAAAATTAGTTTGTAGATATTATTTGCAGATTGACTCATGTGGCTAATTCTCATTAATTGTTGGATAAATTACTTGCAATTCTTTAAGAGTAAACTAAGTCGTAAAAAAAAATCTAATATTACATGAGTGAATGTTGATACACATCTAGCAAAACTCAAGATACAGACCCAATAATACTTGAATGAGATGATAAAATATATCTTTCAATTTAGCCAAAGATCAAGAGTTCGAATATAGATCTAAGAATACAACGGTGTTAAATTTTTAAGAGAGAATTTTGTCTCGCATTGTTATTCTATCAACTCAAGATATTAGTTTTTACAATTGTACATTGAGAATACACAATTCTAATTAAACAAAAAGCTCTAGATACCTAAGTATTCACCGTTTGTTTTTATGGGTTGTTACCTACACATGATGTGTTGGGAATCTCTCGTGACCCTGCCTAGCTAATGAGACGACAAATACCAACTAGCTAGTTGCATGTATACATATAACGTTGAAAGGAAAGAACAAAACCTCGACTATTTCTTATCTGGCTACTGTTTTCATGGATTTTATTTTGTTTCAGAGTCAGAGATTCCCCGCATAATAAGGGTATAGATTGTAGTCACCATGGCATATGATGTATCCATTGCTATATTTGGGCCATTGAGAATCTCTGTACCACAATGCTTATATCATAATAAGATCTCTATTTATTTATTTTTTTGACGGAAATATCATAAAAAATATCATAAAAAAGATACTCTATTTATTTATTAATTTTACACACACATATTGCATTGTTATCTTTTTTTGTGTGGGTTAATATTGCATTTTTATCTATATTAATAATGATTGTCTATACTAAACTTACTAGATATTCATCAAGGTTTGTCAAAAAGAGATTCATCAAGGTGTATAAAGAGAAGTGTACGTGAGGAAAGGAACTACAGAGTTTTGGCAGATACTATATTTGAAGGCCATGAATTTGAGGTACTTGTTTCCTCACTTTATTTTCTGACTTGCATATTATTTTTTATAATTTTTTTTAAGGAGTTTACAATTATTTATTTTGGTGTTTATTCTGATATATACTGCTTATTTCACTCCAGGTTACATATCATTTGAACGATGATACACAAGTAAGTGGATAAACGAAGACTAATTGATGTACATCAATTAACGACGATGAATCATTGATAGTTAAATATAATATTTATGAAGCATACATCTCTCTCTCTCTTCTTCTTTTTTTTACAAATAAAATATATGTCTCTTATTTTTTTCTTTTTTATACCAACAACGTCGACGATAACACAGTTGAGAATCAAATGACATTAAGTTTCAATATCATATTTTAGTTTGAACTTTTAGTGATGAAGAAGATACATATAAATTCTTGTTTATTTCTGAAATTTCACAATTATGAAATTCTATTTACATCTTCTTCATTTTTTAAAGTTTAGAACTAAAAATTATATTTGTTGAGGCTTATGTGGTTTGTTTCTCGGCATTGTTTTTATCTACATTGTTGGTAGAAAAAAAACTAATATATAATTTTTTTTAACATATTTATTTCAAAAACAGGTAGACATGTTAACCAATTAAATTTTACATAAATAAGACGTCAATTATTCAATAAAAAATAGATATGAATTGGAAATTTCAAAATAAATTTTGCTAATGTACTTTGTCACTAATATAGACTAAATACATCAATTATTCAATAAATATGAAAAATAAAATGTTGTTTATAAATGAAACCTAACAAGTTTTGTATATCAAAGCATGGTGAATTTATACACAACTCATTTAATGCATGGCATGTTATACATCTAACTTTAGTCGTTCCCCTTCCACAATTTCCAGTGACTGAAGTTGTGTTGTTAACTTGTTAACCTTCTTCAAGTGATAATTGTTTGGCCTCATATGTACCCATTCTTTGGCTTATGAAAAAGAAGAGAAATAAGAATATGTTATACTTCTCTTAAACCATTCAATGGGTGGAGCCCTTCGTACAAGCAAGGCCCTGAGGCATAACCTTACATGAAACTAGTATCCAGACATGTTATTGTTAGGACAGTACCTTATAGTACAGTAAGGTGATGTCCATATCTTAAATTGAGATATCCATCAATTCCCTCAACGACTTATTCCAAGAGTAATGAGAAATATCGAAAGTTTTTATCTTCTTTGTTTTCTTTAAATAGAACTAAAGACAGAAGTACTGTTGTACTATATGCATGGATTGAATTGGAAAGCGAGATTCCCTAAAATCATCATGTAAAGTCCATTTAGACGGATAAAATTATTCATTAAAACTCTATTTGAAAAGATCCTAGCATTGTTGTTGTAAAATTCTAGGGTGATAGGAAGTAATATATCATATATAGTCTAAGGTTTATCAATATTTGAAAATTGTTTGAAACACTAACAACGACCAACGCCATTCGTTATATGTAAAACCTATATGTAATGTTCATTTACATGAAGGAGAAATGATTCAATCGTTGGTCTAATAATAACAGAAAGAAAACTAAATAGTGCATCAAAACTCAAAAAAAAATTCTATTGTTTTGTCGAATCAACATTGATTAGATTAGTGTATCAGTTGTAAGCATATATATATATATAACCCTAAACTTCTCTTAAACCATGCCTTATACCACCACGGTGTATCTCTCCCTTGCTAGTGCTACCATTAAAAAAATGCATGGTAAAAATTTCAAAGAAATCAAATTTCCACTCCAATTTTTTTTAAGGAAACTCCTATTTTTCTTGTTATTTGTTATATATATAAATGGAAGCAAAAACTAACTCTCACACCAAATAAAATGTTCAAATATTAGTCTATGTAAATATAACTCAGTTGATAGAGACATTGTATTGTTATATGTCGGAGCCAGATACAAACCTCAAACACTTCATTTATTCACTTTAAAAAGTAAATTCTAGTCATAGACTATTAACCAAAAAAAAAAGTCCAATATTTTCAATTATAAGAAAAATGTCCATATACTGTCTCTTTCTCCATAAGAAAAACTCTATAGTGTGACGCATTTTGTAAGATTTGACCACCCTCAATTGATGCAAACTTTTATATGTCCATATATTATATTTTGTGATTGTCTACACTATACGCATGCCCATTTCGTTGTTATTCAACACTCTTTTGGCATCACGTATGTGGTTCGAAGTGTACTTTAAATTTCTCAAGGAACAATAACTTTGGAAAACAACATTATTAATAAAATCAAATTGTCAAGCACAAGGATTAACACATAGCACTTGCGAATTTTCAACATATCATTACATTATTAACTTGGGTCCTATAGGATTCTAGGATGACCTACTACGTAGTACGTATATCTCTTAACCTTCACGGCTCTTTTGCCTCTTCTATTTGGCATTTGGGTCGAGTTACGATACGTAGACATCCTTAGGTGGCAATACACTCATTGTCACCTACATAAAAATCTGACACATGATCATATGGACCCCACACAATCACATTTCTCTTTTCCATCATCTTCTCTTTCCTAGTGTATGGGGTGTACAAGGGTGTATAATAATAAAAGATGTTTATGTAACATTTTCCTTTAGGTTGGTTGCTCTGTATCCTAAAATTTGTCATGATTACTATTAAAAAGATTGTACACCAACTACTTTTGCTCAACCTTATCTTCATCCCATTGATTTTGAATGTCCTTGATGGCTAAATTTTTCAAGAATGAGGTCCAAACTAAAAATAAATGATCATAAATGTAGCTAATGGATTGAGTGGACCAAACTAACTACAGTGATTATAGTCGTAGAGCGTCATCAATGTACGAAATTTGTTAACTTGCATTCCAAAAACATACGTTAAGAAATCCAAAATTAACAACTTTGTATAGGAAATTATAATATTTTGATTTATAAAAAGTTGAATGTACGACTTTTAATTATTATTTTTATACCAAATTTCTTAACATGTGCTTTAAGAGATTGACCGAAATACTCCATCCGATTTTTGTTATAAGAAACAATTGATTTTTTAGGTTCATTATATAAGTGATGTATCAAATCAATATTTATAATGAGATACATCAATTATTCAATGAACCTAAAAAGTCAATTGTTTTTTATAATAAATGCTGGAAGGAGTACTAATTTAGAATTTTAGTGTCTGATAAAAGAAATCAATTTCATAATTATTTTGTTTAACTTCTGTAAAAAAAAAAATATTTTGTTTAACTATATTTTCTAAAATGATTTTATAACTACGTGAAATACTAATTTTTAATGAATATGCCTATATATATATATATAAACCAGTCACTTAAGTTCTCTTTTTTTTATAGCAAAACCAAGCCCTTACGTTAATACACTTGAGGAGCTAGCTGAATGGCACGAATTTAGCCTTGTAACATTAAGATGGTGTGTTTGAATCCCTTCGAAGACTGTTGTAAAGTTGACACGTAATGTCACTTTAATTAAAAAAAAATTCTGAAGTTAATACTCAAATAATCCCGCGTGGAATTTTTTTAGACCATGAAATGTTTTATAAATGACAAAAGTTTGACATTATAATTTTAAAAGATGAAATTTAGATTTCATTCAACAGAGTTGTAAAATGACTGTTTTAATTGATAATGTTTTTTGACTTCCTCATTTTTTACCGAATAAATATTCATATAGTCCAACATATATGACATGTTTTATGAAGAAAAAAACCTAACTTAATGAAAGGAAAATTTTAACCCTACCCCTTCATGATGCTAATAGTCATGCGGAATGTCTTGCTATATTTGGCTCCACCTCGAATGATTATTTAAAAGTGTGTTTGGATTGAGGATTTAAGAGGGAAATAGAGGAGATGTTTTACTTCTTTTTTTAAATTATATGAACACTATAAATTATTTTAAAAAAATTGAAATGACAACATGATAAACGATTTTATATTACTTCGATCGCATTTAATTTATTTTATAAAAACATTTTATTTTGTTTGTAGTTTAAAAAAGAAAATTAAGCTCTCCTCTCCTAAACCGTAAATCCAAAGACACGGTTTAATTTTTTTTTCTCGATATTTTTCATTTAAATTTTAGCAAACACAAATTCTGGAATATTGTGGGGTGGGAGTGAGAGACTTTATCTTTTAAAACAATGATAGCTAGAGACATATTTGGAGTTTTAGAGATTTTGTGGGGAGAAAAAGTACATGTTAGGGTAGAAAGGAAAATTTTCTCATGCAAGAAACTATCACTTATTGCAGCCGGTTGGTCCATGACCGGACTACTAAATGGTACTAATGTGAAATTAAATGGTACTCTTTTGCCTTTCTAAATACTCATAAAAATGGTCCACATGAAGCCTTGTGTACAAAACCATCCATACAATGTGTTTTCCCCACAAATGCATCTTAGAGCAGCACCGTTCCATGACTTGATAGAGTATGCTCAAAGCCACTCTTACTCAAACTTACCTCACGCCTAGAAAGCAACGAATGCATGACAGAATCTTCCCAACTAGAGCGAAGTCATCACCAATAACGTCCTCCAAGGATTTGCAGGAAGAAGAAAGTAGGTAGAGGGACTAATTTAGGGAATTTAAAGAAAAACCAATTTGAACCTTTTTCCTCTTTGACACTGAAATACACATTATTGTTTTATGGTGCATATGTGAGATAAATGCTTCTTTAAAAAAAGTTAGATATGTGTTTGCTATGCACAACTTTGTTTCTACGATTTGATTAATAAGTTTCACTATAAAATTAAATAAGATACGAGTAAACTAATTTTATTTAATGATGGAAAACAAGTTTGAGCGCGGCGCAATATTTATTACTTATACACGATGTATTTAATGTTAAAATATAATAATAGATAGACACATCATTATTAAGACATGTCAATAATTTAACGCTGAGTACTAAATGAAAGTAAGGAGAAAGACTATTTATAATGGAAAATGATATTTAAAGCGAAAAACAATATCCCTAAAATTTCAAGACACACGTGGCATGTATGCCACCCACCCACTGTTTTATGATTTCCATCATTTTCTCCCCCACCCCCATAATTTCCGCTCAAAAGTTATTTTTTATTGGACTGTTTTTGTTCGGGATCATTGCTCTCGCTGTGAATAGGATTGATGATTATTGTTTGACGCTTATCTTGCGTTTCATTTATTTAACTTTCATGCAAGTTTTACGGATATCACAACAATTCATACGTGTCTTTAAAAATACAATTATGATATAAAAAAAAATGAGCGTTGTTATACAACACGATAGAATTAACACATGAAATCACACGACAAGTTATATAACATGCAATTTATTTTGGTAATGGATTTCCTGCTAATTTATTGATGTTTTGTATAAAAATATGTATTAAAAAACCATGTTACCAAAGAAAGAGAGCATCCATGATCCACCGTTTTACATGACATATTGGTGAGGCAAGTAAACTTGGAGAAGCCCCACCAATCAGGTATTTTTGTGATTTTTCATAAGATATATCCAGGAGAGACAAAGTTTGTCACTCTGTATCAAATTAAAATTAAGATAAGAACTAAATAACAAGTATACATTTTTTCGTGCAAAAATGACGACAAATAATGTTGTGCGTTTCAGGATTTCTGAAGAAAAAAAATCTGATCATTCAACTATTATAATTGATTACTAGTGTAAAAATTATTTATATTGTGATGTATACTAGATTTTTTTAGCCTTCTTTAATTTTATCTCTCATCTATTCTAATCATTCTCGTTTTTTTTAGGGCAGATCATTCTCGTTTTATTAGGGATGAAAAACTCTACACTATTTATTTATTTATTCAATTTCTCTCAATCTAAATATACACAAAATATCCTGATAATTTTGTGTATCACCAGCAGGATTTTGTTTGTTGCATGCTCGTGTTTGATAAAAAAAATCTCACATGCATGTTCATATTTATATATATACACCAAACTAAGTGTTATTCGATGAATCATGATCACAAACTAATGTAAACACTTTGTAATAAGAGTTTAAATCGATATGTACTTAACTTTTCGATGAACAGATACTACATTTTTTTAAAATTAAAAAAAAAAATAAACATTGTAGATAACCAATTTTACTAGTCTTATTCAACGAAAATTGATAAGTTAATTTTAATGCATCTTCATGTATATGAAATTCTTTTGACACTGTATGCAGGAGTAAATAATAATAATATGATATGAGTCCGATGCTGTTGGCACATGATTTATGTTCGGACTATATTTTAACAATAAGACTTAAAAATGGTTGAACTGCCATTATTTTCTCAAAGTGTATATCATAATCCGCATGTGAGGTTAATTAAAGGCGAAATTCAACCCCTCGTCCAAGGGGTTGGACAAATCTTAGTCGGTTTGTCGTTTATGAGATATGACTCTATTGACTAACTAAACTTTAGTCATGTGTTGTGCACGTACTTGAAATTAATGGCGAATCCACATGTTGATCATATGCTAAATTATTTGTTGAAATCTGTATTAAGAATAATGATATGTCAGTTAGGACCCTAGTTTAATTACTATATAAGTCACACGGTTGACTCATTTGTATCCATCTTTTTCATTCTTGTATTATTTTAACTATGATCGATACAATAGTTTTCCAAGCTTTTCTTTCTATATTCATGGATGACATGTTTACTAACAATGTGCATGCAGTGTGAAATGCTTTGAGTAATATTATACGATAAATTTGTGTAACTAAGATACCAAGAATGGATAAAATTGTAAGAAAAAGAAGGACGGGTCCTAATTTTTTTAGGAAGGCTGTCAACTTACATTTAAACATCAAATTCATATGGGTCCGATCAAATTATATGGATCTCATATATGCACTCGTTTGTTATAGCTTTTTTCAAAATATATTTTGGTAGTGTAATGTGATTTTGTTATATTTTTTTTAACAAAGAAATTTTCAAGGAAAGTTTCAAATGAAGAATCCGTTTGAATAGTTTATCTTAAAATGTCATTCTAAGTATTTCATCATTTGGTTATAATTTTTTTTATATACTAAAATTTTGAAAAAAAATCTCTAAAAAAAAACTATTTCAAATAGCTTTTCATAAAATCATTTTTGAAAAATGTCATTTTGAAAAAATATGTGATTTTTACTATATAAAATCTCGAACAATGAATATTTAAGTCAGTGAATGTCTAAATCTCTTTTTTAACTTATATCAAATGAGTTTGAAATAACTTTTACTATTTTTGAGTAAATTTTAAAAAAAAAATCCATTTTTAAAAAATACAAAGGAAAATCCTTTTTTTTAGAATTTAAAACAAACGGGCCCATAAATTTAGCGGGTTCTCATATAAATTTTAACTAATCAAATAGAGTGCGATCATTATTAGACACTCTAAAATTTAAGTTTAATTTTAATTGTTTTTAAATTGAAATTGTAAACTTGGAATTTAGGTTATTCAATCTTTATAAGATATTTTAGATATGATTGACCGCAGTGTAGTCAAATCCTATTGACCACACACAAACTCAGTTTGTATCGTTGAATCAAAGACTGAACTCAATGGCTCTATTATGACTGAAACTATGCAGCCATAAAAACTGAACATGACCATTAAAGATGCATCTCGACCGAAAAAAAATAAATAATGTTTTATGGCTCTAAACTGAACTATTAATGAAGCATCCCGAACCAAATTGTTACAATCATTTAAATGCATTGGTTTTATGGTTTTGAACTTAACCGTAACCAAGATTTTAAAAAAAATCAAATGTATCGTTTCGAAACTATATTGTTCTTGGACCGAACTGTACCAAATTATTATTGTTATCTTGTAACCGTTAAAAACGAACCAAATTGAATATTGAAGGTATTTTTAAGCCAAAAATCAAACTGAATTGCATTGATAAGTCATGAACTAATTGAATCGAACCAGTTTAATTTGGTTCTTGAATTGTTTGATCAGCTAGGTTACTTTTAGTACATTTCGTTTGTGGTTATGGTTTGGTTCATTTTAGCATTTTCCTTCCTTTTTTTAACACACTACCTCATTCTCAACTTAAATTAATACTACTTGATTTTGACCAAAAGAAAATTGAGTTGACAGTTGAATTTGAGTAGTGACTAGTGAAGGTTACTCACGAGTGCAGTCGTGGTGCTGCAACTCCACAAATCACGCAGCCATTTAGGGACAGTAACAGTCACATTATGGACCGTAATTACGACCATTTATCTAATCCAAACGTGCCCCTAGAATAAAAGAAAGGATAATTACCAAAGTCCTAAGAATCAAAATCAAGAAAACAACAAAACACGAGAATCACTTCACTTACCCAGTAGTACAGTATTTGCTAGTAAATTTATTTATTAATTACTCCGGGACACGTAAAATAAAAACCTCCCGAGTTAAAAAAGAAAAAAGAAACATAACGTGACCTTAATACAAGTTACAACTTACACAGTTAAAAAAAACGAAAAAAAAAAAACACCGTTAGCACGAGACTAACGGTGTAATCTTGCATGGACTAGGTGGCAAACTAGACTTTCCAGTAGCAACAAGACGTTGCACAAACCTCTCAATTCTGTTACCGTTAGTTTCTTGTAGTAACCGTTTCCCACCAAACGGTAACGACTCCAACACTCTCTCATTCAACACCTCCGTTTCTTCCCAACTTCCCTTTTCTCCCAAACCAAATGCCTGCACAAAAATCACACCGTTAATTCACTCCGTTAAAATTAAAGTTAATTTTCTACTTCCTCTGTTTTTTACTACTTTCTATCAAAGCAAACAGTGCATATGACAGAAATAGTAAGAAGCAAAAGATACAAACACGGACATTAGATAATTGAAGCTAATAATAAAAAATGACTATCGAATATAATTATATGTGTCGGTGCTTTACAATGTTGGACCAGACACGTCTTCTATTAGAAGTTATCGGGAAAATTCACAAATTTAGCTTAGTACCTGAATCCTCGCATAGTCAGTACGGTTCCAACTGAAGGCATTTCCCAACATCTGATCAACTGTTTCTGAAACACCGTCGAGAGCAATATCAACCACCGTCGACGTTGAACATTCACGAACATCACGACACACTCTGTTCGCTGGTGCTCCGTTTCCGATGGACAGAACCATCAGATCCTCAACACTATTCACCGACGGGAAATTACGCTTGTTATGAAGAACATGCGTAACAGCCGCTGCTGCCGGATTGTTCATCACCAAACCACCGTCGACGGCTGAGCAAGAGGTTTTTCCATCCACGGAAGCGAATTGAAACGGCTTGAAGAGACTTGGAGTTGATGAAGTGGCCCGACACACTTTCCAGAGTTCGAAGTTGAAACTCGGTGACTCCGACGCATCTGCTCGTGAGAAAACGAACGGTGCTGAAGTCTTGAGATCATAACAAGGAATAAGCAAAGGCTTAATCGTATCCTTCAACGTCAACGATTTTCCCTCGCTTTCTTTTCCTTGAAAAACTCGCTTCAACAAATTTTCAATGCTCTTCGTTGAGAATCTCCGGCGCCGGCGAAAAACACCGACGGTTTTCATTTTATAAAACTCATGATTCCTGTCAGCAATGAAATTTACAGCATCTCTAGCAGTATAGAGAGGTCTACCAAATCCATCATCAGCGGTGATCATTGCAGCGAGTATTGCACCAATGCCAGTGCCGGTGATGATGTCGAAGTAATCCATGATTTGAGCGTGAGGATCGTTGGTTTGTAAGCGGATCTGATCCTCAAGGTGGATTAAGGCAGCGCCGGAGACAATGGCGGTGGTTCCTCCGCCGTCAATGCTGAGAATGCGAGTTTTGGAACATTGTGAAACTGATAGCCATTGTTGTTCTAGTTTTGTGAATATCTCTAGCGTTACTTTGCTAAGCTCCATTAGTGATAAAACGGTTTTCTTTTTCTTTTTACTTCCTACACCCCTCTCTTTGATTCTGTCTGTGTTAGTGAGAGATGAAGTAGAGGAAGTGAGAGAGAGTTGTTGCAGTTACTTTTGGTTTGAGAATGGGTACGTACTTATATGGACGATCCTTTTGTCCTTGTCCTTCATTTTTTTAATATAGTTATATTGATTAATTTATTAATTAATTAAACCACTAATAAATATAGTTTCCACTTCCCAGTCCCATTATTAGGACAGTGAGTGTAAAACTGTGTTTACGTGTTAAGAGTGAGGATTGCACGTGCACGTGCAAGTGCGCGTGTAGTATTGTGAGAAGCGTGAAATTCGGCTAGTCAGCCGGCTCGGCTATCGCTTACTCAGTGTCACTGTTCACTACTATAGTGATGCTGTCACTGCCACTCTGTTTATTTTTAGTGTTCGAACTATTGTGTTTTTTATATATGTTTGGGATGCTTCCGAGTGTCTTTCTATGAATTCAATTTTTGGTCAGCTTAATATGTGCTGATTACTACTACTACTATTGCTCGGTTATCTAGGTGAGGAAGATTACTGGGAATCTACAGTCATGTTTCCACGAAGGGAAGCCAAGGATTTCAAGGAGGAAACATAAGTGCATAGCTTCTAGATTACCATTAATGTATATACATAATTTTAAAAACGGGACCAGCACTTGGCGATGTTACTTGGTCAATGATCAAATTATTGATTACTGGTTGAACGCATGACTGAATCAGATTGACCGAATGATTCGGATGTATGTATAACTCGGTCAATATAACAAGTTTATATAATGTTAAACCGGATTGAACAGAAGACTCAATTTGTATCTACAACTATAGATATAATAAATAAATAAATTTGTTAATATATTATGAAATTATGAAAAATATGGTATAAGTGAATTTTTTGTTGACAAAATATGGTAAAAAGTGATTTAAACATTTTATCTTTAATTTGATTCTTAGAAAAAAAATTCCTCAATTTAAAAATAAAAAAAATTAGTTCATCAATATTATATTGGAGTAAGTTTGTCTTTGTTTTACCAAAGAAAACAAAAAACTCAACATTAAATTAGGTATGTCTTCATTGTTTAACCATTATTATATCAAGGGTTATGTTAACTTGTGTCCTTATGACACATGTTAAACATTAATTTCATTCCATTACTAGTAAGAATTTAATGAAAAAAACTAAATATTAAACATTTTGAGCAATAAATTAACACAATTTCAAATACATAATTTCTATTAGTGGAATTTTTAACATGTGCCCTTAGGGCACAAGTTAACATTTCCCTTATATTAAATATGCATTCTTTAAACAAAAGCTTTAAATGGTCTAGCGGTTGATTAATATCTTATATTTTATGTTGCCAAAGGTATCAGGACTGGATCCTGTGTGAGCCAATTTTTAACATTTTTAGTTTCTAACGCAGAAAAAAAAACGCAAATTTGGTCGACCTGGTTTTCTGTACCAGTTTGATGACGTGGCATCGAGTCAATTGCATGGGCGATCTAATAGCTGACTCAAACCGGTTATGGGTCTGGTTTCCGGTTGGACCGGTCGAGTAACAAGTGAAGAATTATTTATAATTGAGACCGGATGATCTACTATAAGACCAAAAAGAGTATTTGATTGATAAAGTAACAAGGTAAAATAAGTTTTTGTTACCTATAAATATAGTTAGTTTTTATTGCTTTTGTGAAGGATAGGAAGATCATATGTGGAATTTTAATTGCTAATGAAGTGGTTGACGATGTCCAAAATCTAAAAAGGAGTTGTTGTTATTTAAAGTGGATTTTGAAAAAGCTTATGATTCTGTTGACTGGGTTATTTAAATTTTGTGATGGGGAGAATGTCGTTTTTGACTCTTTGGAGGAAATGGATTAAGGAATGTATAGGTACCGCCTCGACGTCTGTGTTAGTTAATGGAAATCCAACTGAGGAATTCTTTATGAAAAGGGGTTTGAGACAAGGTGATCCTCTCTCTCCTTTTTTTTTTTGTTGGTGGCGAACGGCTTAAATATGTTGGTGAAGGTTGTGGTTGATTCTAATCTCTTTGCTGGTTATAATATCGGTACACAGGAGTCTATTGTAGTTTCCCATCTTTAGTTTGTTGATGACACTTTGTTGGTTGGGGTGAAGAGTTAGGCTAATGTGCGAGCTTTGCATGTTGTTTTGTTGTTATTTGAGTGATTGTCGGGTTTGAAAGTGAATTTCCAAAATAGTATGCTGACTGGTGTTAATATTAACGATTCATGGTTGACGGAGGCGACATCGGTGTTGCGTTGTAGAGAGGGTCGGGTGCTTTTCATGTATTTGGGTCTTCCCATTGGTGGGGATGCGATGAGGTTATTATCATTTTGGGAGCCGGTTATTTCCCGTATTAAGACTATACTGTTGGGCTGGAAGAGTAGATTTCTGTCTTTAGGTGGTCGCTTGCTTCTCCTAAAGTATGTCCTATCTTCTCTACATGTCTATGCCCTTTCCTTCTTCAAAGTTCTGTCAGGTATTATCTCTTATATTGAATCTCTTTAAATTAAATTTATTTCAGGAGGGAGTGAGGATCTTAGGAAAATATGTTGGATAAATTGGAAAATTATTTGTTAGAAAAAGGAGAAAAGACGGCTGAGGGTCAGGTAAATGCTGGAGTTTAATTGGGCTCTTTTAGGTAAATGGTGTTGGATGTTAGTGGATAGAGGGGATTATGGTATAAGGTGTTGGTAACTCGTTATGGTGATGACCTTTTTTTTTTGGGGGGGTGGGGG
>Ga0228711_1006789_pt1 | contig 16833 bp, 8 predicted proteins | sample MedpolnodulmetaG_2_FD_177996 | JGI IMG/M metagenome (GOLD analysis project Ga0228711, IMG submission 177996) | Root nodule microbial communities from Medicago polymorpha collected in Santa Monica, California, United States - brown nodules | ecosystem: Host-associated > Plants > Roots > Nodule...
TTTCTACTCTTTTGACTGCATTTAGTACTAATAAAACCTATGGTACCCATTTCTCACTATAAATACCCCTCCAAAACTCACTATTTCCTCACACCATACCTTCTCTTCTCCTCCTCACTCTTTCACCTTTATAGTTTTTGTTTTTGTTAGCTTTTTTGGGGGCCAACTTAGTGGTAAAAAATGGTGAAGGAAGGTGGTAAAATAGATCAACCGACTTGGGGCACAAAGAGGTCAACCCTTTGGGTAAAAATAAATCTGCTTCTTTTTACCCCAAAAACTTTTTACCGTGGGTAAAAAGACTCTTTCTTGGGGTATAAAAGGAACCAGATTTAGATTTACCCCGAAGAGGTGATGTCTTTTTGCCCCATGATGATTGGTCTCTTTTACCACCAACATTGATCCTTTGTTACCCCTAAGTTGGTCTATTTTTACCTCAAAGAAGCATATTTACTTTATTCCAATAAAATGTATCAAATTATGTATTATGTAATTGTATCAAAGTATTAATAAAATGAGGTTTTATTATGTAATTGTTGAGAATTTATATTACCATTTATATTATTAGCATTGATATTATTTATATTATTTTTATTACCATTTGAATAATTATATATATTACCATTTTAATAAATTCAGAAAAAATTGCATATTATGTAACGTGAGTTACGTTAACTCACGCTCCAATATTTGTAAATTAATACTAGCGTGAGTTAACTCACGTAAATTATACACTGGCGTAACGTAAGGGCATCTTGGTCATTTCACATTAGAATGAGCAAAAACGTTTGAGTAAAGAGCAGAATTCTACTTGTTAAACAGGAAAAAACGTACATTCAATAGATAACAATTATATATGTATTAGGGTGCCTTAGAGATATTAGGGAACACTAAAATAAGAATTAGGCCCAAAAGAAATAGTGAAATACTCCATCTTTATTTTGGTTTTATAGTCCTCATGTGAGATTTATTGACGAAATGGCAGGAGGCAAAGTTACTAGATGAATTAGTGCATTTATTTATTTTTGTACGATTGGTGTTGATAGGTGGTCTTTGTAAAGCAAATTCCACGACAACTTGTCTATGTTAATATTGGTGGTTGAAACACAGGTTTTAACAAGTATATGCTTTCAATTGTCTTCCTCATCAATCTTTTTATGGCATGATATTATTGAAGTTTATTTCAATCATTGAGTCCTTTTGTAATTTGGCTTAAAGGCCTCCCTCTTATTAAAATAAAAACATGTATTTGAAGTTTCCACTATTGTACTACTATAAATGTTAACTTTAGTACATCTTGTGCTATATTTCTGCTTTCAATAATTTAATAAATAAATTCTTTTACTATAAATGTAGTAGATCCTTTTGGTATGATGGTCTGTGTGGTTTTGGTGTTGGTCTAAGGTGGGGGTATGATATTAAAGTAAGACACAACGTAGTATGATAATCAACAGCAGTAGCTAGATCCTACAAACTCATGAGATGTTTAAATTAATAAAATTATTAGAAACTGAAAACTATGTTATGAAAACTAAAAAAGTTTACTAATAAAAGAATTTTATGTTTGGCATAGATAGCTCAGTTGATATGTTAAAGGACATTGAAGAAGTTTTAAAAACGAGGTTTTGAGTTCAAGCTCTAAAAACTAACAACTACTAAATTACGAAAATCCATCTACAACAACAAAGTTAAAAACGAGATTAACTACATACGTCAAACAACACTGTATAAAATATCATCTATCTTTTTTTTCTCCAAGTGGTCCAGTGGCTGAATTCATACGCTTTAAATTTGGAAAAGTGAGAGAAATCCAAAGTTTAAACTCTGACCCCTGCATATTATTGTTCTTGTAATTATCAACTAGGTTGTATTTAGTTGACAAAATAACATCTATCTATAAAGAAGAAATACATTGTACCAAAAACAAAAACATTAGAAACGCTTAATCTCATCTCATATTCATACAGATGGCAAATATATTAAACTAGGAGTTATGACATTTCAACATAAAAAATTAGACAAGTTATAAAATCAAGTGTTAATTTGGTTGAGAGAAAAAATTATTATAAAAATCTCATGAGCTGTTTTTAGCGTGTGGTTTTATAAGTTGTTCAAATGTTGATGTTCAAATATCAATACGCTTAAACTAGTAGTTAACCTTGAGCTATTCCTAAATTTTACACACAAAAAAAGTTATATAAATTAAATGAATAATAAAATTTTTAAAATAAACATCTCAATTTATAAATGTTGGTTCATAGAAACAAAAATAAAAAAATAAAAAATAAAAAATAACAAACAGCAGTTAATGTAATAGTATCAAATACAGACATGTTATTTGTTTCCATCTTAAAAAAAGAGTATATAACCTATTTCTGATCATTGCTAAAACCACTGAGATCATGGCAAATAACAACTAGAAATACTACAACTGTGCAAATGCAGTGAAAGTAACATATGAGAAGTGTTTGAAGGGTGGCAAGAAAATTTTGAAGATTTCTTCAATGTTTGTATCCTACCAAAAAAGGCCTTGGAAAACTTCCGAAAAATCATTCGGTGGCGACGGGACTTTGTTTAAATACACTAGACCGGCCGCCACCTCTTCCTCTCCCTTGGTGATAACCTTCTCCACGTCCACCGGGACCACGACCTCTAATAGGAAACTCACCTCGGTTTCCATGGTCGTTGTTTCGACCAAAGCCCCGACCACCACCGAAATTCCCACGACCTCTGAATGAATCATTTCGAAATCCACTTCTTCCGGAAGGAAACCTAGGTCTTCCAATACCGCCGGTGCCACCGCCAACTGAAATAGAGCAACTAAATTTGTTAACTTTCATGGAACTCCTTTGCCAACAAAAACAGCCAATAACAACTGATTGGTTGCTGATTATACAAAAGGTTATTTTAGTGTTCAATAACTTACGAATGAACTTATAGATATTTCTAAGAAAAACAAAAACTATTGTGTTTGTTTACCGTAATAAAATCATTTTTTTACAAAAAAAAATTGAAGAAAATAATTTTCAATAAAAGCTACAAAAATATAGATTCTCATTTTTAAAAATAAGCTGCAAAAATGAATGACATTGATTTCAGTTGTGCTAGTTAGCTTCAAATTACCTCGAGCAGTGGTTCTCTTTATCTCTACTACAGCTTGACGCCCCCCAATAGCAATTGGTGAAGCCTGAATATTTTCACATTAAATCAGAAGAAACAAAATGAGAAAAAAGACGATAGAAGTTTTCCGCAAACACAAATCATTCCTGACAGAACATAGAACTAGCTATTATAATGTAGCAATTATGGTTCTTCCTTAAAGACTTCGAATGGTAGAATGAATAAATCACATATTTAAAGATGATGTAACTAGATGAGCATGCAATATTTATAAGCCACTTGCATTTAAACTAGAATACACTAAAGAAAAAATAAAATGAACCCACCAACAGTCATGTTAGATAATTGTATCAAGATGTAGCTATGTTCCCATCTCAAGATTACATCATGAATATAAGAAATCATGTTGGTCCCTTTTAATGTCTGTCACTAAGTGTATAGAAATCATAAAAATATCTCCAAGTGTTGTCTTTTGGCACCAAACTGACCAACAGAAGACACTTTTGAGGATCTAACTAACTAGCAAAAGACATACTTGAAGATCAAACTGACCAACAAAAGATGGCTTTAGGTATGTTTTTGTAGTTTGATAGATTTACGGACTATTGCGACAGCGCCTTACGCAGTCAAGAACCAAAAAGATTGTTTACTCGTTTTATTCCAAATAGAAGGATACTGCGTCCTTCGAAGTGCTAAGACATGTCCAACCGACAAGTTCGCACTTTTATTGAAGACTAATGGAAAACAACTACGAGTTCTATTGTATATGTCAAGGGAGAAATAATTTTTAGCAGGAACAGAAACACACCCATATGTCAGCCGAAAAAAGATAAAATACACCATCTGTTCTTGAACGACTAGCCAAAAAGCACTCAGTTGAAAGGATTTTGTAGATGGATTCCATACCTAGATGTGTCTGTACCACAATTGTCTAAAGAATAATACTACTTTCTACGAAGGACAGATCCACGAATACAAACAATTGCACTAATCTCCACCCATGATGATATCCACCAAAACCAAAATTATGTTATTTTAATATCAAAAATAATAATCTATAACTGCCACTTTCTCTCTATCATGAAATTCGTTGTTCAATCTTCCATGTTAAATAGTATCATTGTTGTTTAAACTCCAATACAATTTTCTTTTTCTTTTTCTTTTATGACTCTTAAACAAAATATAAAGATGTTTCACATATGATCTTTATACTTAAGAAAATATCATTTATATCATTTGAGAATTAACACACTCCCTAGAGTAAGAAGAATACATGGAAGTTTTAAATAAGTTCTATAATATATAATTTTTATCATGCTAACATGTTGCCATCCATTGGAAACAGTGGCAGATTCATGAATTATATAACTTCATCCAATTTGAAATTAGCCTTCAAACTTAAACGCAGCTCCAACATAAAAATATATGTAACTTGCATGATTAACTACTAAAATTATAGGAATCTAAGGTATCCACTAATGAAGATCATACCTGAATTGCATTATTCATTGAATTTACTGATAGGTATTCAACAAAGCCGAAACAGTATCCCTGCTGCTGCAAAGACAGACACACAGAATTTCCAGAAAAACTTCATTAGGATTGAAGAAACAACATAAAGGGTAATTTTAATAATTCATTGACATCATAATTACCTTATTATTTCTGACTTGGATGCATCCTGGCTTGATCGGTCCAAATTTCTGAAACTCTGTTTCCAACTGAGCAACCGTTACATTTAACGGCAAATTTCGAATGTAAATGGAGTGTCCCTCGACTGTTAAAAACAGAAGCAGACATGTTATAGCAAAATATTTTGGTTTTGTAGGACTTCAAAAATTAAAAGATGTGCTGCATTAAATTATTATTTTTTGACTTTGACCGAAGTTCCAATGTAGGTTGGTTCAGTTCGTAAGGAATTGACTAAGATCCCACAAGGACCTAGGTTTGAATCCCGGTGCCGGTGTGAGAACCATGTTTGTTAATAATATATAAGTACCTCTTTAAGCGCTCTCTGAGCCTTGGGGCTTTTCTTGGCCCTGGTTAATCCAAGAATCCAATTTACCTAAACTTTTCTAGATAAAAAAACGAAGCACACAAGTTGAAACAAAAAACACATACCTTCCTCATGACTATCATTACTTTCAGGGTTGCCAACATTATCCGGTGCTGCATCAGGCACTGCAGCAGATTCTACTGATTCAATTACTTTGCTTTCAGTTCTGTTGGTCACCTTCTTTACAGTATTAGTTGGCACATTCTTTACAGTTTTAGTTGGCACATACACTTTAGCCGGTACCAAATTTCCTTTTGGGACTTTAACCTGCAACAAACTAATAAGCTTCAAAGCTTAAACAAAAACGGCGCTTGGAAGTTAAAGATTTATGGCAATACTGACAATTGATGCATAAGACTTCTTTGGAGCATCCTCTTGAGACAGAGAAGTGATTTCAGCTGCCTGAGAATCATCATTCTCATTTGACTGAAAATCAGGTTCTACGGTGTCATCATTTTCGGCAACTATCTGCGTTTCAGAATGGTTAGAAGGCTCATAAGCATTCTCAGCAACAATTTGGCGTTCTTTCACATGAGAATTCGCGGGGTCCGGTGGAGAAGGATCAGCAATGTGAACCGGTTCTGTAAAGAAACGTTATCGGCATAAATAAAACTCCTGAACAATTTCAGTCACAAAAGAAACATTTATTTTGTAATAAACTTGCCTGGTTCTGAGGTTACAGTAACAGCAATAGGCCCATCATCATTAACTGGATGTGGTTCTGAAGGTTCAGGGTCTTCTACATACCTAAAAACATCATTCAGAACGAAAAAACCGTTGTCTTGTGGAGCAAGGAAGAATGACTGTGCAAATTTTCTTCTCAAGTTATCCTTTCCAGTCAAGCATCCGGTCACAAGCACAGTCACTCCTTCCTTGTGCGATTTTTGAGCATCTGCGGTCTTAATCTCTGCTTTAAATTCCTTAAAATTTAGCGAAAGAATCTTCTCGTTAATGCCCTGCACCATAAAAAGACAGTGAATCCCCTTAGAATTAGAGATGAATTCCCTAAATTTTTTAAAAAGATTTAGAGCCAACGGTTTTTAATAAGAAAACTTACTTTCATGGTTGTAACTGATGTCATCACACCATTGGAATCAGGCCGGCTTATCACACTAGACTCCTGGTAAAACCGATAGACTAACTCCGGAGAATGGTGAAGAATATGGTAATACTGCTCAACAAATGCATTACCAACCATTTCGGGACTGGGAGTAGTTGGAGGAGCGGCTGTTTGCAACGCCATCTGTCAAAAACTAACTGATCAGTATTTGAAACTTGAGAACATTTAGATACGCATAAAACTGTAGCAACTAGGTGCCTTTTCAAAGACTTGGTTTTTGATAGAACGCACCACTAAGGCCCCGTTTGAATTGAGCTTATTTTGAGCTTATGAAAAAGAGCTTATGTAAATAAATAAGTTTTTATCTTAATTCATAAGTTCTCACTAACGAAAATTGTACCTTCGTAAACTGTTTTTTCATAAACTACATTAACAAGCTTATAAATAATACATAAAGGCATATTTATTTGCATAAGTTGTTTTGCATAAGCTCTAAAATAAGCTAATCCAAACAGGGCCTAGGAAAAGGCTTTTGTTGTTCTTCTGGAGCACATATATTAATTTGGTTAATGAAAGATAATCGGTCATATACTCAAAGTTCAAAAAGTAATAACAATAAATAAGACCACACTCAGCAAGAGGTAGCATCTTTACGATTACCATGTCAAGATATTCAAGACAACAAATAGAGGTGTAGCCGAGATATGAATCATAATCATGTGTAAAAGGAATTGGAGTAGGAAAATAAGAGAAAGAAGGGACAAATATTAGAAGAAGCCTAGCATAATAAATATCTGCAAACAACTATATGATCCGAGTATTAGAAACAGTGCTATAGTAAAGCCTTTCAATTGATACATAGTTTGAGGGGAATCAATATGGTTACACGTAGCCAATCCTACACTTATTATGCTTTAAGAAACTAACCCCTGATTATCAATATGTAATTTCATGGCCACCTAAGGAAACTAACATAACTAAAAAATGTTACAAACACTTATTTTTATAACCAAAAGGGAAGGGGAAAGCCCAAGGGCCAGTGCTTACAGACAGGTAATTACGTATTATCCACGAAGGTCCTCATATCGGTTGCGAGATTCGAACACAGGTCCTTGTGGGATCTGAGTTGAATCCTTACTAACCTACGTTGGTACAATACATATAATCTGTAACCAATTTTGCATACAAATTCAATGGAAGAACATCACACACTTATTGCAGACTCACATATTGGACTATTAGTTAACTAAACATAAATTGATAATACTGTAAAAAAATAAACATAAATTGATAATAATCTCACTCACGTAACTAAAAACAATTCAAAATATAATAAGAGGTATTTGTTCGAGAAACTTAGAGAGAAACAATCTAAGTTGCTGAACACAGAAAAAAATAAAAGACATCACAGAAAAAAACAAAGCAACGATCATTTTCATAATGAGGTGAGATCACCCTAATTTTATCTTACATGAATCAACCAATACACACATTTCAACAAAAACACAAGAATCAAAACATCTATTTGTATCAAGTCACCACACTAGTATCATTACAATACCTTAAGCTGATCTATGTTACAAATCAAACACAATCGATTTGACGAAAACTGAACCAAACAACATATACTCAATAAAAAATTTCAAACATTGAAACAAAAAAACTTTCACAAACAAACACACTTCTACTAAGAAAAAACTTCACAATTTTATGTTTAAGCAACTAATCGTTGATTATCAGCATGGTTACACTAGTTGTCAATCCTATATTTATTATGCTCAAGAAAATACCCTGATTATCAATAATTAATAACATAGCCTCCTGTGAAAAGTAAGTGTTGTTAAATAGGGGCTATAGGAATGCAATAGCCCTGTAGCGTAGCATAATCTGAACAATGTGCTATTTCTTGTGATCAACGATTGACAAAACTACATACAATCTTTAACCAATTTTTCATACAAATTCAATGGAAGAAGAGCACCACATACTTATTACACACCCATCTTATTGCTGCACTATTAGTTAACTAAACATAAATTGATAATAATCTCACTTACATAACTAAAAAAATTCAAAATAAAATAAATAAATCATGTCTGCTCCCTCATGAGAGGAACTTTTTAGAGAAACTTAGGGAGAAACATTCTAAGTTATCTAACTTAGAAAAAAAATAAAAGACATCAAAGAAAAAGACAACAAAGCAACACTCATGAGAGGAACTTTTTAGAGAAATTTAGGGAGAAAATTCCAAGTTATCTAACTCAGAAAAATAAAAGACAACAAAGCAACACTCATTATCATAATGAAGTGAGATCAACCAAATTTCATTTATCATACGAAACAATACCTACATTCCAACGAAAACACAATATTCAAAAACCCTATTTGTATCCCCGAACTAGCCTCATTACATTACCCTAGATCCCAAAGGAAAACAAAAATCTCAATTCTAAACCCTAAACCGACCTATGGTACGAATCAAACAACACCCACTTGAGTTCACCGCTCACATAAACAGAATCCATAAACATAAAAGGGCAACCCGGTGCACTAAAGCTCTCACATACGTAGGGTCCGGGAAGGAGTCTCAGCATTCGGTGTTAGAATCCATCAACATACACATTGAAAAATTCAATCTTACACAAAAAAAATCTTCAAGAAACAAATTAACAAACACACTTCAGTTCAGCCACTACCTTACAATCACACAAACAGCCACGGAAACAATCCATAATGTTTGATAATTAGCAAAAAAACTAAATTTTTTAACCATTAACGTAAAACGGGAATGGCCTATTTGCGAGATTCGAAGTCACGTCCTCACATTGATGGACAGTGTTAACTAACCAAAAATTCATAATCCTGTAAAAAAACATAATTTGATAATAATCTCACTCAAATAACTAAAAAAATTCAAAATATAATCGTGTCAGCTCCCTCATACGAGGAACTTTTTAGAGAAATTTCGGGAGAAAAAAATCTAAGTTATCTAAGAGAAAAAATAAAAGGGTCATAGTAAAAGACAATAAAGCAATAGTCATTCTCAAAATGAAATGAGATCACCCTAATTTTATCATATGAATGAATCAACCAATACTAACATTTCAACAAAAATACAAGAATCAAAAACTCTATTTATATCACCAAACTAGCCTCATTACAGTACATTACATTACCCTAGATTCCAAAAATAATAAAAAAAAATCAAATCTAAAACCCTAAACCGACTTATTATACAAATCAAACAACACCCATTTCACAGAAACTGAATCAATCAACAAACACAATAAAAAATTCAAACTTCAAAATTAAAAAAACAAAAACATCATATAAAAATTTACAATCACACTTCACTTCAACCACTAAACTGTCACATAAACAATCCACAATAATGTCTGATCATTACTAACCGAAAAAACCAATTTTTTAAACAATTAACGTAAAATGGGAATGACCCATTTATGAAAATTAATGAATTGGTCAAAAGGGTATAAGAAAAATAAATAAAAAACAAAAATTTGATTAAAAAAAAATGAAGACCCAATTGAGAGAAAATGAAAATGTGAAGTACCAGAGGAATGTGTTGATGTTGGTGAATTTGATTGAAGGGTTGTTGTGATCGCGTTGGAAGAGTGAACAGTGAAGTGTGAAGAAGAAAGAGACCAAAGGGAACAGTTTCCGCACGGAAATAAGGGGAAGTGTGTGCGAAAGGTACTTGTGATTGTGATGAGTGAGTGAGGAGAACTTGATGGTGGGTCAGGTTTTTCTAGATACGGTTCGTTTTGGTTCATTGCTTGTGAAAGTGTAATTAAATTGGGTGCGGTTCGGTTTAGTTCGATTTTGAGACAAATGTTTTCGATAAAGTGTTTGTGGTTCGGTTTAGATCGATTCTAAGATAAATGATTTTGATGAAGTGTTTGTGGTTTGGTTTAGATCGATTTTAAGATAAATGATTTCGATGAGAAGATGTTAGAACTTAAGCATATGAGTAGAGTCTAACACAAAAGATTACTTCTTCTGATCTCAATTATAAACAATTTTTTAATTTTTTTGATCCATTGAATAAATAACGTATTTGGTCTATATTATAGATCACGTTCATCATTTAATCACTCAACTTAAAAGGTGAAAAGTTACTTATTATTGATACCGGAGTAGTAGTTCATTATATCATTATTTATGCAATTTTTATCTATTCAATGTGAGACTATTGACAAAAGAGTATAATAGCATATTGTTTGGTCGGTTCGATGGATTGTTTGTTACTCTATCCGCCCTTTTTTATAAGAACATTTAACAAAATTCATAAGTATTGAGAAAAATTGAAGTAATCAATTTTTCTGAAATTTGTATGACTATTACTAAATTATTCTTGTGCGTATGTGTGTATATTCAAAGTTACTTTTAATATTTCCAGATAATTTGATAGTATAATAAATAAATAGTATATTTGAAAAAAAAAGAAAGAAATGCATCCAATTTTTCTTAGAAGGTCTTATATTTCAATACAAACAATTTTTTGTAAATTGTTTTATGATTAAAGACGGAGGGAATAATTTAAATATAAATTTTTATGATTTTAAAAAAGAACATAATATATATAAAAAAACATAACTTTTATGTTTATGTTTATTTATCATAATGAAAATTATTTTTAAAAATAAATTTAGTTATTGAAAATATTTTTTTAGAGAAGCTATTTAAAATAACTTTAATTTGAAGCAGTATTCAATTTTTTTCCCTTCAAACTCTTATTTTTCAAAAAAATTATATAAGCAAAAAGTCAAATATATTTACTTAAAATTTGAATAAAATACATTTGACTATTTATTTATATGCTACTCCTTCCGTTTTATATTAGGCGTCTCATTTATGTTTTACGTGGTTATTAAGAAAATGATTAATAGTGTTGATTTTAATGAAAAATGTGTGTCATTTGCTAAAACATTCTTAATATAAATTATACTCCCCCGTCCTATAATAACAGAGTCATTTGCCAAAAAAAAGTGTCCCAAAATAACTGAGCCATTTCACTTTTCAATATAATATTAATTACTTTTATCTCTTTATAACTCTAATCAATACTACTTTCATCATTTTCAATTCAATATATTCCACTTTACATTTATGATAGTGAAGAGTGCACCAATACTTAACAAATGCACTTAAAACTATTTTTCTCTCTTCTTTATTTATACATTTTTCTTAATATGTGTGAAATGAGTTTTTAGTTCAGGCAATCTAAAATGGAGGAAGTAGTTAGTGGAATAGTTACAAAAATGATCAATAATTTAAGGAAGAAAAAAAACAAAAAAAACATTTAATTTGAGACAGAGGGAGTATGAGAGAGGAGGGAGTATGTAAATTTGGTTTTGACTTTTAATGTCAAAAGGAATGAGTGAGTGGCATTGTCAAGTGGAACCAATTATGAAGTGCATACGAAAGTTAACTTTAAAGACATGAGTTGCATAGAATTGGTATCACATCGTATGTAGACGCCAAACTAATATTGATGTTACGTGTGAAAATAGTTTGATTGAGATTTACTGCTTCCGTCCATTAATACATGATACAGTTGACCATATTACGCATATCAATGCATAATTTTGAGTTTAAATATCTTGAATAATATATTAGAAAAAATTATGAAAATTTGATATTTTAAAAATACTCATCGAGATGAATCTAACGACATCTTATATGATATTATTTACCTTTGTATATTAGTAGAAAAATATAGTCAAAGTAAGTTAGATCAAAATTGCACATTTTCAAATAGGTCATCTATTGCGGGACGAAGGGAGTACGACATTGATTATGATTAATTGTCAGAAAGAAAAAAATCAGAGAAATTTATTGATGATGATTAACTTCGACAAATTAATTTTTTTTTTCACAAAAAAATTGCATTTATCAAGAAATAATACTCCTATATATATGAAACAATTATCATCATCAATTTTAGCAACTATTTATCAAGAAATTAATTTTATTTTGGAGTAATTAATTAACTGTCAAAACATCTTCAATAAATTACTTGTAATTATAGGTATTACTCTCCATCCTATTTATATGAAACAAATGACTTTTTAGATTTATTGAATAATTGATGTAACCGATCTATATATTAGACTAAATACATCAATTATTCAATTAATCTAAAAAGTCAATTGTTTCTGATAAATAGGATCTGATGATGAAGTAAAACTTAATTATTTTTTTTTTACAAAGAGTAAAACTTAAATGTTAATTATAGGGTAAAAAAAAGGGTGTATAATTTTGTGGTCGACCACTATGGTAAAAGGTCTAGCTAATACAATGAATTGATACTTGTTCAAAAAAAAAAGTACAATGAATTGATATTTTAAATTAACAAATATATAATTTGAATTTTGAGAAGGACATACTACTATTTGGTCCTATTTGTAAAAGGAGTCATTCTAACATGTACCTACCGTTAAGATACATGTTAAGAATTTTAAAATTAACAATTATTTATTGAGATAAAATATTTGAAGAAAAAAAAACTCAATAAATAGTTGCTAGTTGTGAGCGCACATGTTAATCTCTTTAAAAATAAATTGGTAGAATTTTTAATGTATAATTTCTAACTCTAGATCTTTAAGAGGATATATATTAGCATTTTTCTTATAAAAGATAGGATTAAATATGATTTTAGTCCCTATAAATATAATATATTTATTTTGTTTTAGTCCCTTTAAACTTTTGATTTGACTTTTAGTTTCTATAAAATTTTCAGTCACCACTTATGGTGCTTATTTTTAAGTCAACTCATGTGTAGCATTTATATTTTTTAATGAAATTGTGCAGATATATGTAGAATATTATAAAAATCCCTCTAAAAAAATAGAATTTTTTTAACAAAATTTGAATTAAATATGATTTTTTAACTGCCAAAAATATAAGGAGGGTGTATTGAATTGGGATTTCATGAGATTTTAAAAGACTTTTAAAAAATAAAAAAATCTTCTGGTATTCAATCAAGACTTTTACTCAAAAATGCAATTAGAGGGTGAGACAAGGTCAATATAGCGATCTTTTGAGAGAGCGATCTTTTTGAAACGGTTTTTGCTCTGCTAGGGTTTTGGATATGGAGTTCGTGCATGGACACCTGACTTTGATCCATAAGAGGTTAGTATTGATCGCACCTCGGTTTGGGTTCGTATTCCCGGGTTAGGTATGGAATACTATGATGAAAGCGTGCTTCTTGCGCTAGGGGCAGCTATAGGAAAACCGGTGAAATTAGACTTTCGTACCATTGATGCGTCTCGAGGAAGGTTTGCTCGCATATGCATAGAAATCGATCCCAATCTTCCTGTGGTGGGTCAAATTTGGTTCCGTAATAAGTGGTTTCATGTTGAGTACGAAGGGTTACACCTCCTGTGTAAAAAATGTGGACGTTATGGTCATGTAGAGCGAAACTGCATGTTGATAGCACAAGAAAATCCATCTCAGACGACTCATGGTGAAGAGGCAGCGTCCTTACTTGGTTCAGATCAAAAGAATTCGGCTAATCCTAAGGTAACAACCATCAGCGGTTATCAAGGAATTGTTTCCAAATCTAGTAACTATGGACATTGGTTGGTTGTTTCAAAAAAAAGTAAAAGATTATGGCGAGAAGCAAGGCAAGGATAGTGGAAAACTTCACCACAAAGTTAATGATAAAGCTAGTAGTTTTGACTCAAATAAATTTCAAATCCTACAAAATAATGAGGAGAGAGAAAATGATACAACTAACTCTCCCTTATTTGTTGGAACTAATACTATTTCCTATCACCAAGGGAAACGAAAATCAATTGACAGGAAAAAAAGGTCACGCAAGGAATTAATTACTCCACCTAAAAACCAGCCCACTACTCAAATGCAAAACCACCCTATCACAGTGGGACCCAATAGCTCCAAATTTCTTCGTCAATTTATGCTCATCCACGATAAAAACACAAGTTCAAGCAAGGTGGTTCAGTTGAAAACTTATGATAATTTTAAGAATGGATCAAAAAACATTTATGATCTTCCCTTCGGTACCAAATCAACAATGCCGGCTAGAGTTGTATCACCAAATCACATTCAATTTTCGGAGGGAACAGAACCGCCTAACTTTCTTAAGAACCAAATGTAACATCCTGGATTTTAATCCAAGACATTATGTCTATTTATGTTTTTTTTTAAAAATAAGACTATTTTTTTTTCTTCCGAAAGACAAGTTAATAATGAATTTAGAATATCATACAATCCTTTTTTTTTATTTTGAAAAGAAGTACTACTTTAACTGGGAGGAAAATTTATTCATTACAAAGCATAATACTGAAACTAGTTGAAAGTTTTTCTAGTGGAAGATAACTCATCTCCGCACTCCTAAACTTACTAAATAATTCAAAACACAAATAAAGTACAAGAAAATCTTTATTTTAAAAGAAATGACAAGAATCCCATAATATTTCCCCCCGTTCGTAAACAAGCATCAACCATCAATCTTGTGCATCTTTTTGTGTACCTAAAATGTTGGGGTAAGGGGTCATTATTCCTAAACCACAAAATACAATCATATAGACAAAAACACCGAATAAATAGGATAGCAAAACATTTCCACATAAGAGATAAAATCCACATACAAATAAAAGGTATAAAAGTAAGATTTCATGTTATGCAAATGATGCATGATATGCAACTAAACCATGATCCGGATATCGCCTCATTTGGCATAATAACTTTAATTGCCCCATTTGGTAAAATAATTTTTGATGGCCCCATTTGGCAAAATAATTTTTGATGGCCGCCCTATTTGACACATGAACCCGCCCTATTTGGCACATGAACATGAATCGCCCTATTTGGCATCTAAATACACAACCGTATGCTATATGTCATGTACTCTTCTGTTCTTATATTTTTCTTATGGTGATTCAAATAGCACAAACCAGGAAACTCACTGCACAGTACATACAATACAATTATAGGGTCTTACCACTGGTGTTATGAGAAAATTTATAACTCATATTTTCATGACCATATAACTAACACAACCAATTTTCAAGTTTGCAGATATATATATATAGCTTTTCTACTTATAAATTTTCTGTTAGTCCTGGATGAACATTCACTAGTTCTATTAGTATCATCTTTTCAACAAACCAAGAATGTATAAGGAGTATATCAGCCCTACTAAGGAAAGGTGAACGTAAGTAGGCATTAAATTTTAGCCCTCCTAAGCCATTATTAACTAGTCACAGAAACTAAAACTATACAAATTTACCAATCATTGAAATGAGATTCAAACATTTCGGCTCTCTAGTCCTATGATATCCACTCTAATTTATCAAACTAGCATGTTATAAGGTAAAGTCTTAATACATATATCCTATACAATGAATGAATTCGCTGTAGTTTAATCTACTATTATATACTTGCTTCAATTATCCTATAGGTAGTTTACATATATGTGCATCCTTTGTACTCCTTTTCACCAGTATCACTCCAATCAACTAAAATGTCACTACAATTCGTTTAATTCTTTTACTTCCACTACTGTCAACATGATTAATTTGACTAGTTCTTTTAGCTTCACAACTATCAACTGTATTAATTTTCTTTATACGGCTTTTATTATTACTGTCATATTTTTTTCTTAAACCGCCAACATAAGAAAACTATGATACTCCTTCACATTTAGAATTACTTTAATTCTTCTTACTTGTATCATATTTCTATCTTTTAGTATGACAAGGTTCTACTACCAACCTACTCCATGAATCTATGACCTACATGATTGTACGGAATAATGCCCTTACCTTGAACTGATATTCTTTCGACAATAGCACTCTTAGATATCCCACGAACCAGACGCACGAACAAAGGTTTCAAGTTTTCTTCAACAAAGAGGAAGTTGTATTAGAACAGAATGAAAGAGGTTTAAAGAAAGAAAAGAATGGAATAGTCCTTACCTCAAGGGAATAATTGTACTAGTGTGGGGTGTTGGTTATGGGAAGGTGGCCTTTGGTTTTCTTCTGTTTATCTGCTGCAGTTTGTACGTGAGTGTGAGGTGTGGACTTGTATTGAGAATCTGATTTATATCAGTGGAGGTTGAGAGAATAAAGGAAAGGAATGAAAAACATGGGATTGATTTGGTTTGTTTAAATGCTAGTGATAAGAGTAGGTGGTTTCTTGCTTCTATCTAGTAAGTACAAGTACACTAAGGGATGGGTGGAAGTAAGTGGTTTTTCACCTATTTTTTTGGAGCTAACCGTATAATGGAAGGACATATGCACTCCTAAGACTCAGTCATGTAACATGCACCCACACCACTTCATATATATCTATTTATTCTTCTTCAACGTGTTTATTCTTTCCTCCTCTCCCACTTTATTTCTCTTTTTTTCTTCTTCTTCTGTTTCGGTTAATTAATTTACTAATAATATTAACTAAGTGTTTACTCTTGCTATAATAATAATAATAAGGAAGCTTCTACGGTGCAGTCAGAAAACTGACTTTTTTGAAAAAGTTAATTTTGATTTTAATGTTTGATTCATTTTTAAATTGTTGATTACTGATTAATGATCAATAGTAATTCATCTAGTAATGC